>Ga0163149_10001358_pt1 | contig 31537 bp, 26 predicted proteins | sample OliLakLV19MP5G1_FD_148604 | JGI IMG/M metagenome (GOLD analysis project Ga0163149, IMG submission 148604) | Freshwater microbial mat bacterial communities from Lake Vanda, McMurdo Dry Valleys, Antarctica - Oligotrophic Lake LV.19.MP5.G1 | ecosystem: Environmental > Aquatic > Freshwater > Lake >... | reverse complement strand
GTATTATATTACAAATTCCCCGCCGACCGTTGTCTTGCTTCGACACCAGAGCGGTCACTGGCCCATGGCCGGTTCCGGCGTGGGGCGCGCCTCCTTGGGGAAAAGTTGTTGGCGCAGGTAACTGTAGGAAATCGCCTGCATGTACGCCTGTTGCTCGTTGTTGGCCGCGCCGCCGTGGCCCCCCTCGATGTTCTCATAGTAATTCACCGCATGGCCCTGCTCCCGCATCCGCGCCATCATCTTGCGGGCATGGCCGGGATGCACCCGATCATCGCGCGTCGAGCTGGTGAAAAGCACCGGCGGATACTTCACGTCGGCACGAACATTCTGATACGGAGAATACTTCTTCAGAAAATTCCAATCATCTGTCTCAGGATTGCCGTACTCCGCCATCCACGATGCGCCCGCGAGCAACAAGTGGTAGCGCTTCATATCGAGCAACGGCACCTGGCAGACCACTGCGCCGAATAACTCGGGATACATCACCGTCATGTTACCCATCAGCAGACCGCCATTGCTGCCGCCTTGGATGCCGAGCTGCGCCGGCGCCGTGATCTGGCGGCTGATCAAATCGCGGGCGACCGCCGCAAAATCCTCATACGCTTTATGGCGATGCGCCTTGAGCGCCGCTTGGTGCCAACGCGGCCCGTACTCGCCGCCACCGCGAATATTCGCGACGACATAGACGCCGCCCTGACTCAGCCAAGCCCGGCCCGCAGTGGCGCTGTACCAAGGCGTCAACGAAATCTCAAAGCCACCATAGCCGTACAACAGCGTGGGATTCCGGGCGTTCAATTCCAGATTCTTTCGCGCCACCATGAAATACGGCACGCGGGTCCCGTCCTTCGAGGTGGCGAAAGATTGGCTGATCGAAAAACCACGAGCCTCGAAGAACGCCGGTGTCTGTTTCAAAAGTTCCGGTTTCCGGCCAATGGCTCCGATCGACAGATTGGTGGGCGTCAAAAAATCGGTCACGGTCATGAAGTAGTCGTTCGACTCCACCTCATCGACGCCCTCCGCTTTTACGGTGCCAAAGTCGGGTGCGCCCGGAAACTCTTCCCGCTGCCATTCGCCCTTCTGCGGCGTCAGCACGGCGAGACGACTCTTCACCTCATCGAGCCGATTCAGGATGAGATGATCGCGCGTCCAATCAAAGCTGGCCAACGAAGTCGTCTCCGTCGGAGTAAACAGCACGGTAAACTGGCGCGCGCCGGCCATGAAGTCATCAAAGGGCGTGGCGAGCAAGGCCCCGGCCGGATAGTCGCGGCCCCCTGTTGTCCAAGGACTGCGCAGCTCAAGCAACAGCCACTCGCGATGGAGGGAAGTCTTCGCATCATGGGGCACTTCGATTTTTTTCAACTCAGCTCCCGGGCCGCGCAGATAGAGTTCCTCGTTGTAGAAAGCCAAGGCACGACTGACGATATCCCGCTCGAAGCCCGGCGTGTGATCGCGAAAGGCGGAAATTTCCAAGTCATCGGCGCGTCCTTCATAAACCACGGTGGCGGCACTGAGGGGAGTGCCACGTTTCCACTCCCGCACCGTCCGCGGATAGCCGGAGTTGGTCATGCTGCCGGGACCAAAATCGGTGTAGGCATAAACCGTATTCTCGTCTTTCCAGGCCAGTGCGCCTTTGGCTTCCGCTCGCTCGAAGCCTCCTTTGACGAAAATTTTCTCCCCCAGATCAAATTCACGCGTGACCGTCGCATCAGCTCCGCCGCGGGACAAAGCAATCAGACAGCGCTTAAAGTCCGGGCGCAGGCCACTGGCCCCATGCCAGACCCAGGCGACGCCTTCGGCTTTGCCCAGGGCATCGAGATCCAGCACGGTTTCCCACGTGGGCTCGGCCTTGCGATATTCTTCCAGCGTGGTGCGCCGCCAAATTCCGCGTTCGTGCGCCGCATCTTTCCAGAGGTTGTAATAGAACTGGCCGAGCTTCTGGACGTACGGGATCTTGGCGTTGGAATCGTAGATCGCCCGCAGATCGTCGCGCAATTTCGCAAAGCCGGGCGACCCCTCCAAAAACGTTTTGGACTCCGCGTTGCGCGCCCGCACCCAATCCAAGGCCTCTTTGCCTTCCACGTTTTCGAGCCAAAGATAGGGATCCTCTTCGGCGAAGGCCTGGCCACCCGTCACACTCGCCATGAGCGTGAGCGCCGACACGATCGGGCGGCAGTATTTTTGGAAACGAATTTTGGTGAAGGGAAATTTAGTCATAAGTGGAAGGGAGTTAAGAAAGTCACTCGGTCAACCAACGCCAAGCGCCGGGTCAAATCATCGGTGCCGCCACCGGGCCATAGCCAAAGCTACGAAATTTTTCCACGATGACCTGCATCTCAGCGTCGGATAAAATGACGGGGGCACCGGCCGACAACGCGCCCAAATAAATTTTTGCGAGCGTCTCGGCTTCAAGGGTCAGCGCCAGCGCCTGCGGGAGGTCGGCACCGAGGATCACCAATCCGTGATTGGCCATCATCGCGGCGCGGCGACCCGTGAGGGCGCGCAGGAGATTGGTCGAGAGTTCGGGCGTGCCGAAGGTAGCGTACTCGGCGCAGCGGATGTTGTTTCCACCAAACAAGCCCACGAGATAATGCACGGCGGGAAGGTCTTTCCGCAAACAGGCGAGGGTCGTGACCTGCGGGCTGTGTGTGTGGACGACCGCACCGACTTCAGGCCGTTGCCGCATGATTTCCAGATGAAAAGGCAGTTCGCTCGACGGCCGGCACCGCCCTGTGCAACGCCCCTCCGCGCTCACGTGCACGATGTCCTCGGGCACCATGGCGTCGTACGACAGACTCGTTGGCGTGAGATAAAATCCCGCAGCAGAATTGACCGCGCAGCGCACGCTGACGTTGCCCGACGTGCCTTGATTCAACCCGTGTTTTTCGAGTGAACGACAGGTGTCGATGACTTGCTGCCGGAGCGCGCGTTCCGCATCGTTCATGAGGTAATAAATTTTTCCGGAAACAGCTGGCGCAAGCCCGCCCGAGTGGCCGGGGCCACGCCGCGCTCCGTAATCAGGCCGGTGACGAGCCGTGCAGGCGTCACATCAAACGCCGGATTAGCGGCCGGACTGCCCGCCGGGGTGATGCTGATCGTGGCCATCCGACCATCATCAAGTCGGCCGCTCATCCGCGTGACCTCGGTGGCCGCGCGCTCCTCAATGGGAATTTCACGGACGCCATCGCGAATCGTCCAGTCAATCGACGGCGACGGCAAGCCAACGTAGAAAGGCACCCCATTGTCGTGCGCCGCGAGTGCTTTCAGGTAAGTTCCAATCTTGTTGCAGACATCGCCCTCAGCCGTGGTGCGATCCGTGCCGACGATCACCAGGTCAACTTCGCCGTGCTGCATGAGATGCCCGCCAGCGTTGTCGGCGATGACGGTGTGCGGCACGCCATGATTGAGCAGTTCCCACGCGGTGAGGCTCGCGCCTTGGTTGCGCGGACGGGTCTCGTCCACCCAGACGTGCACCGGCAAGCCCGCAGCATGGGCGAGATAGATCGGTGCCGTGGCGGTGCCCCAATCGACGGTGGCCAACCACCCTGCGTTGCAGTGGGTGAGAATATTGAGCGGGCGGCCGGCGGACTTACGAGCGGCCAGATCGCGCAAGATCGGCAGGCCGGCTTCACCAAGGCCGTGATTGAGGGCGACATCTTCGTCACAAATCGCTGCGGCAAAAGCGCAGGCCGCAGCAGCGCGACTGGCGGGGGGCATCGGAAGCAAGTGCTCCAACGCCCGATCCAGCGCCCAGCGAAGATTGATGGCGGTCGGTCGCGTTTTCAGCAGTGTGGCACGCGCGTGGTGCAAGCCGGCGTCGGAAGCATCCGTGCGAAGCCCCAGCCAAAAGCCATAAGCAGCGGTCGCGCCGATCAAAGGCGCCCCGCGCACCAACATGGCACGGATCGCCTGCGCCGTTTCATCCAGCGACGTCAGCCGGACGGTAATGAACTCGTGCGGCAACCGGGTCTGATCAATAATCCCGACCGATTCTCCATCAGGATCGAGCCAGATCGTGCGCTGCGGTTTGCCGTGAACATTCATGCGGATAACGAACCGCATTTGATGCGCACGTGAGCTGCGGCGCAAAGATTTTCGCCAACCACCCGTTTTGCCATGAGGAGAGAGTGCGGAGCTTGCCGTGGTTTCACTCCGCGTCCTCCGCGAGCTCCGCGTTAAAATATCTGGTTAGGGGCAAGCTGTTTTCCTGGTCCCCCATCCGTAGGATCGTACCGTCAGTTATTCGCGGGTCGGCTGAAATTCCGGGTGGCGGGGTCGGGAAAATTTTCGCAGGGCCAAACAAGCCGGGTGCCAGCAGGCATGAAGCTGTCTCTCGAAGGAGTCGAAGCGGGGGCGAAAAAATCCGAACAAAATGGTCGGCGTACCTTTCTAACTTTCGCGAGCCAATTTCTGTTTCAAACTCAGTTCGTTTCCTCTCTCGCCCTCATTGCACAGGCTGGGAGCAGGATGTCTGAACCAGATAACTGGCCTAAAAAAGCACAGGTGCAGGCAGTTCCCAGAGGAAGAATTCCCCGCGACCAACTCCCGCCCGGAGGCTGTCCGATATTATTTTCCACCGGTACCCGTCGTTGCCGGCTGAGCAGCCGTGGTGGCGGCATGGTTGCGCTGGCGGGCTTCGCTCATCTGTCGGGCGAGTTGCGCCGCGGCCAACTGTTCCTGTTGCAAACTCCGCAGCGCGGCGAGTTGAGGCGCAGTCAAAACGCCCTGGGCCTGCGTGACGGTGGCATCAGTGATCTTGGCGGCTTGCCCGGCGGAACCAAAACCGCCGGCACGCAAGGTGCTTTTGCCTCCGCCGGTGTTGTTGCCGCCGGTGGTTTTACCGGAGGTCCCGGTGCTGGCGAGGATGCCCACGAGCTGTTCCGTCTGCGTATCGGAGAGCGGGCTGGTCGAGTAGCTGAGCCGTTGGCCGAGCTGGGTGACGGTGATGCGCTGCGGCTGCGTCGTTTCGAATTGCTGGTATTGAGCGTACGCGGCCTCGCCGAGCGTCGAACGGATGCTGACGTCAACCTCCGCCTGCGTGCTCTGCACGAGTTGACGGATCGCATCGCGATTGGTCCGCGGGTCCAGACCTTCCTTCCGCGCAGCACTTATGACGTCGGCGATGGCGGATTGTTTTTCCACGAGCAGATTCTTGAAATTTTCCAAGTCCTGCGGGCCGAGATGCATCGACTTGAAGAGTGCGGCGTAGCGGCTGTCGAGCGTCGCTTTTAGCTGCACCGTCATCAGGCGCCGCACTTCGGGATCGTTCAACACGGCGGCAAAACGTTCGAAATCGGGACGTCCGCGATTACGCCCGGCCGTCTCTCCCTGCCCAGACACCGGCGGAGCTTCAGCACGGCTTTCCTCGTCAGCCACGACTGCGGTCTCCCCGGCGGCGGCAACCGGAGCCTGCTGGGAGGCCAGCTCGCGATTCAACTCCTCCAAGTCACGAATGCGCTTTTCCAAATCAGCACGGGCTTTTTCCAAGCTGGCGAGCGCGGCTGCCTGTTTGCGCCCGGCGACCAGTTCGGCGAGGCCGAACGCGGTGGCCCCGAGCAACAGAAGGAGCAGGACAGGAACGGTGAATCGGCGCATGGTAAAGGAAAAGACGTTAATCGATAAGGGCCGGTTGCAACCCACTTAATTATTCCGCGATGCCCCCGAACCAGCAGTTATCCCGCCCGGCTCAAATCGTCCGGTAATTTCCCGGCGTCAGGGGAAAGATAGGATGGCCGAGGCGTTGCGAACTCACCCGCTCCAGTTCAAGCGCCACGGTGTAATTATGCGCGACGAACCGGAGAAATTCCCGACGCGGGATACACAAGCAGCGCATCTCGTCTCGCGCGGTTACCCGGGCCGACGCGTTGCTGTTTTGCAGCAAACCGATTTCACCAAAAAACATTCCCGCGCGCATCACACTGCGGCGTTTACCGTTCTTGGTCGTCTGCGCTTCGCCTTCAAAAACAATGAAGAAATTTTCACTGTAATAGCCTTCCTGCAAAATCACATCACCCGGCTTGTAATCATGAAGGCGGGAGAGTTCCGCGAAACGCTGCACGGCCTGCATATGCCAGTTGCGGCACAAACTCAGCGGAGCCAAAAAGGGCAGCTTCTGCACCAGATTGACCACCTGCGTCAGTTTCATCCGGGCAAGAATCAATTCATCCGCCGCCGTCCTTTCCATCTGCAGCAGCACGACAGGTGTCATCGTCCGATATTGAAATTGCGGGTGCATCTGGTCCGCGATCGCATGCAGCCCCACGAGATCGTCCTCTTGCAAAACCTGATGAAGGACCCGCCGACCGGATCGCAATTTTCGGTAGACGCCCACTGAGCCTGAGAGAATCTGCGAGACCTGAGTAATGGGCTGATCAAAATCGAACAGGCACTGCCACGCGCCCACCGCGTGAGGCCGCATCGCCTTCGCAATCGCATGGGTTGCCGTGGGCGGCATGGTCCGCAGCAGAGGTGAACGCAGCACCGCCCGCAAGCGGGCATGCTCGTCGGTCAGCAGACGTTTGCGGCCAAACCAGCGGCGATAAAGTTTCCGCATTTTTCTCCGGCGGTGCGCCGTGCGGACTTGGGCATAAAGATAAGTCTCCATCGATCCGTAGACCACGCCGAGAATCGCCAGGGCACTGAGAATACCCATCGCCAGCAACGGCCCTTGGGTTTGCCAAAACGCCAAGGTCCACGACGGCATGCCGGTGATAATACCGACGAAGTAAATCAACTGCAGGGCCCACAAAATCCCGTAGGCAATTTCAAGCCAGGTGGTCGGATTACGCAGACTGAAGACGAGTAATTTCCAACGGGCCCGCGGCGTCCGATTCGGCGGAAAAACCTGATCGTGATCGGTATCACTCAGCCGACGCTCCGCCCGTACCCGAATGAGTTGACTGATCCGTCCAAAAAAAACGGGGCGAAGCATCACGATAAAGCCGAACAGCGGAATGAAACTCCATTCGGGTTTGTACCAAGTAAGCAGCCCCATGCAGGCGGCAAAGGTGGCGATGGGGGCGATTAAAATAATTTTCTGATCAGCCGGCGGTAACATGCAAATATCGGCCGTGCAGATAAACCAGCGGCGTTTAAGATACACCTCTCCGCCAGCGCCCCGAATCAAGGACGCACCCAAAGCTGACCCGATCAAGATCGTGACCAGCAGCAAGCCTACCCCGGCAAGCGCATCCAGAATACTATGCGGTAAGGCTGGCTGCAGGCCCAGAGTGAGCCCGATCCCGACAAGCAACAAAGCCCACATGCCAAAGCGCAACCGCTGAGGTTTCAGCGCCAAGGGCCAAGTCGTCGCCGCCACGGAGGGGACCGTGTAACCGGGCGTCACCAAGATGCGAGCCTCCACCGCTTTTAAAATCAGCTCATAAAATTCCCCGAGCGGCGGGCAAATTCGCTCGTCGATAATCGCTTCCAACACCGACGGCACTGTGTGCGAAACCTGAAACTTTTTTAAAACAATCCACTGCTTGGGCGTAACCGCCAGATAGGTACGCTCGGGGACGTTCTTGATATAGAGCACGCCACCGGAGGTGACCGAGTGGTCCAATTGCGCCGCGAGCTGCAGCGTTTTAGCCGTCAGCGTGAGATTAATTTCCATGGCAGCCGCGCTTAGTTATCCAAGTCATATTCTGAGCGGGCGGCTTCCAAGAGGGTCACCACCTCAGTGACGCGGAAAGGCTTGGCCAAAAATTCCACTTCACGCAGGTCATCCGGCCACCAGGAAAGATCGGTCATGTGGCCGCTCATGATGGCAATTTTGCTGTGCTTGAGCTTACCGCCAAGTTTTCGGGCCAAGGTCAGGCCATCCATCCCGGGCATCAGTACATCCAAGAGCACCAACAAGGGCTCCGTCTGGCGCTGCTCGACAATCACCAGGGCATCCTTGGCGTTTTTCGCATGCACAATCTCCAAAGGTTGGTTCGAGAGAGACTCGGAAATAATTCGGTAAATCCCGGCTTCATCGTCCACGACCAAAACCCAATGGGAGACCGCAGCGGGTTTATTTTCAGCAGATTCGGAGGGAGTCATAGTGGTGATCGTCGGGGGGGGCGAATTTTTAAAATTTTCTCAGTGGGCTCGAAAAAAAGGGGCGGGGAAATCTGGCTTCGTGATCAGCCACCAAGGCTGATCTGATAATTTGATTTTGATGGGCATATTATTATCGAACTCAAAAAACCACCAAACTCGCTCCGACAAAATACTTTGCCATTGAAAATGCCAATTAAAAAACCCGGGGGCATCCCGGGTTGAAAGTTATTTAACTCGGCCCACTCAAGGCGTGGCAGGCGTTTTAGGTTCTTCCGCTGGCGAGGGGGGCACTTCCGGCCGTTCCTGCCAGAAATAGCGCGGCTGCTTATCTTCTCCGCGATGGTGCGTGGCATCCCACCGGATCCAAGAGGCACCGCCGATGAGCGCCAGCAACACCACGAGGAAAATCAGTTTCCGTTTTTGCGCAGCCGCCTCCTTGTCCTCATAGGGATCTTCGAGTGAACGTTTGGCGCCCGGCGGCAACACCGACAGATCGGTCAACGCAGTGCCGAACGGTATATTGATGGCCACGCGACCGTTCACCGCCCAACCGTTGCCTTCGAGGATCGGGCCCACGGTGCGCTGCCGCAGTTTGATCCAGGCAATAATCATGGAGGGAAGCGAGATGACCAACATCAGCGCGAGAAAAACCAAGGGCAGTTGCCAGATCGCGAGCTTAGCCAGACCGGTCGCGATCGCACCCAAGGCCCCACCGATCGCCCCCACGGCCACGCCCATGGCGGCCACCGTGCCGATATCGATCTTCTTGGGGACAGCGGGCGCGACGCCCTTGTCGGCATTCGCGGTTTTTTCGGCGGCGGCGATGAGTTTGCCGGAGGACTCCGCCTCGGCAGCAGCAGCGCGCTTGGCCACCTGTTCCTCAATCAGGCGCACAAACTTTTTGTAAGGAGACCAAAACGCCTGCCGAATGCTTATCGGATTATCCACGATGGTGGTGATCGTGGCATCCCAGTCCTGACCCTGGCGGTCATAGAACACCCCGTTGCGGCCGACGTAGAGAAAATCGCTGTCGCCCTGAGTGAAGCAGGCGGCGATCTTCATCGCTTGGCCGCCGGAACGCTTGCAGTCCACGTAGGCGATGTAGACTTTGCTGGTCGCGGCGAGCGGATTGACTCCCTCCACCCGGATGCAGAGTTCCGTGCTCCGGCTGTCCAAGTAAAGCGTGCCGGCTTGGAAAATTGCCCAACGGTCACGGGAAAAGAAATCGGCAAAGTTCACGAAATTGTGCAACAGCGCCCGCATGTCCCGGCAGTAATGGGTCAGGCGGTTGACCTCGCTGATCGCCTTGAACTCCGGCTCGAGCGCCTGGTCCTGGGCGACGAGCGCGGCGATCGCCGCTCGGCCCGGGCCGGCGAGAATTTCCTTCACGCGGGCCAGACCGAGTTTTTCCACGGCCGAACCGGCCTTGCCGCCCAGCCAAGTTTCGTACGCGGCAAAGCCGGCGTTGAGCGCGGTCCATTCCGCCTCGGTCAGGCTGTTCTTGCCCGTCCCCAGCACCGGGATCACCGCAGCTTTTTGCAGGGTGGCCAGGGCTCCCGCCCACGCCGGATTCACGCCCTCGAACAACGGCAACGCCCGACCGGCCTCGATCCGCGCCAGCGGGAATCCCGCGACTTCCTCGGCCGTGATTTTCAAATCTTTCGCCGCGATCGCGAGGTACTCGCTCTCGGCGCGATTGAGCGCGCCGGTGGCCCGGGCATCGAACGCCGCCAGCCGGCATCGGCCGAAATAATCCTCCACCTTCGCGCGCACCGCCTTCAGCGCCGCGACGGCGGCATCAGTCGCCTCACCCAGCACGGCGATATCTTTGCGGGAACTTTGCTCCACCCAGGCGAGGTAGGCGGTCACCTCGCCGAAAAACGCCTCCACCTTTTCCGCAGTCACGCCCACCGAGCCGGTACGGTCAACCACGCCTTCGAGGCAGGCGACGATGTCCTTGATGAGCGCCTGGGTCGCCGCATCCTCCGTCGCCTCGGGCGGAATCACGCCGTCACCATTCAAGGCGCTGGCGGAAAAAATCTTCTCGGTATTCGCTGCATCGGCCGTCGCAATGGCGGCGGCCCCCTTCTTGCCCACGTTGGCGAGAATTTGTTTGGCAGAGGCGAGTATGATTTTCCCTTCCGGCGTAGTCTCGTTGATCGCGCTGAGTGACAAGATGGCCTCACCCTTCAACAAATCGCCCACATCCTTGAGGCGTGGGGTCGCCCACTTGATCGCGGCGAGCAGCTCCGGCACGCGGATACGACCGTCGCCGTCCTCATCGATCAGCTTGAGCGTGGCTTCGTCGAGTTCCAGGCCCTTGACGGGACAGCTCAGCGCCACCCAAAGTTTTTGGTCGAGGTTTTCAAGATTAAGCAGGTCGGCACCGGTGGTGAGACTGACCTGATCAAGACCGCCCGTGCGGAAGAAGTTCCAAGTGTGCGTGTGCGCCATAGGTGGATAGTTAGAGTTTCACCAAATCGGCCCAAACGTTCTTGGCAAACGCTAAGCCGTCAGAAATGGCACAATCCGCCCATGATTGACCAAGGATCAAGCGCCTGAATCGCATTCAGGGATATAGTAGCGATTATGAAAACATTCCTCGTTCCGGTTGATTTCTCCCCGATCACCGAGCAGATGATCGCCTCGGCCATGGCAAACTCTACGACTTCCTCGTCGGCAGCACCGCCAGTGGCGTGATGCACAAGACCAAGTGCGGCGTTATTATCATCCCACCCGTTGATGAAAAGAACTGCTCAAACCGGACTGTAGGGTTGATGTTCACCTCCAGCGAGCAGGCATACGCCAGCTTACTTCAAGCACACTTGCGGGTTGTTCGGGTTGGCCTCTCTGTTCACCATATTCTGGACCTTCACCACTCCTGCCACGGCGGATCGCCCGACTTTGTCAAAACGATCTCTCGAACTCCCCATAAAAAAACTCGCGTTCCTTTTTCTCGCTCTTGCCTGCGCCGCTTCTGCCGCGCCCTACTCCAAGAATAGTGTCCATGTCCTGCAACAGCTACGGACCAATGCAGGAGCCGATTTCGAAAGTGATCTTGAGCTGCCATTAATCGACGGCTGCGCAGTAGGAGAAGCCGGAAGACCTGGCGCCTTCTTCCTGCTCTATCCCTATAGGGCAAACCGGGCATCGGAGGAGGATCTTGTCGCCATGCTGGAAGAGGCATCCCCGACTGTCCGATTGATGGCCGCCAAAGTCCTGCTTCATTCAAACCGCCCTGACGGCGAAGCTAAAATTGCGGATCGCCTGCTAAATGATCCAGCCAAGGTGCTGCTGGCTGAATACGGCTGCATCATCGGGCATTCGACGGTGGGGAAGATCGTTAAGAATATGCAGCAGAACAAAAACTTCCTGGGTGATCGCGCTGACAAAGCAATCGAGCCGATCAAGGCTTTCACCGAGGGAAAAAAGCCCAAGCACTAGATCGCCTGCGCCACCACCATTATTGGTGGTTCACAAACAGGAATTTTGAACCACATTGCCGTCATGAAACGCGCCGATCTAATCACAGTTGATCCAGAAATTCTTGGCGGCACGCCAGTATTCAAGAACACGCGTGTGCCAGTGCGTTCACTGTTCGAATACCTCGAAGGCAACTACACGCTCGACGAATTCCATGAGTGTTTCCCCACTGTCTCCCGGGAAAAGGCCCTTCAAATCCTTGCGCACTCCGAATCCGCTCTGCTCTCATCCACAACGGCATGAAGGTGCTGATCGACGAGTGTGTTCGTTGGCCGTTGCGTAAGATTTTAGCTGCCCATGAATGCCAGACGGCGCAACATTGCGGCTGGGCCGGGCTCAAGAATGGTGAACGGCTCGGGCATGCCGAAGAGAAGTTCGATCTCTTCCTCACCGCCGACCAGAATATCCGGTATCAGCAAAATCTGACCGGACGCCAGATCGCCATCCTTGAATTTTCCACGAACGATCTGCGGCGCTTGCTGCCGCGAAGCCGCTCATTCAGTCGGCCATCGACACCATCAAATCCCGCGAATTTAAAATTCTTACTATCCCTTGAGGCGTTGCGCCTGGTCCATGTAAGCTGCGGGCAACATCCGCGGCTGCTTGGAGCGAAGCGATCCATTATAGTTCCGACAAGTCCCCTAGAACCCATCGGCCTTGATCCCCTTCTCACTCGCCAACGCTGGCCGCGTGTCCTACGTACTGGCCGTTCCGCATGAGCGCCGCTCCCACTCCCGCCGATTTCACCGCCCTCGCTTCCCGCCTCACCGGCGAACTTCACACCGGCCGGGCCATGCGCCTGCTCTACGCCACCGACGCTTCCGAATACCAGGAACTCCCCGCCGCCGTCATCCTGCCGCGCACCGAATCCGATCTGAGCGAACTCATCGCCTTCGCGAACCGCCACCACCTCAGTCTCATCCCGCGCACCGCCGGCACTTCCCTCGCCGGCCAAGTCGTCGGCTCCGGCCTCGTCGTCGATCTCGGTCGCCATTGGCATCGCATCGTCGCGATCGACGCCACCTCCCGCCGCGTGCGCGTGCAACCCGGTGTCGTCCGCAACGAACTCAATCTCGCGCTCCAATCCCGCAGTCTGTTCTTCACCCCCGAAACCGCCACGGCCAACCGCGCCATGATCGGCGGCATGATCGGCAACAATTCCTGCGGCACCAACTCCATCGTCTACGGCACCACCCGCGAACACCTCGTCTCCGCCCGCGGCTTCCTCAGCGACGGTTCCCTCGTCACCTTTGGCCCGCTCACCCGCGACGAGTTCGCCGCGAAATGCGCCGGACCCGACACGCTCGAATCAAAAATCTACCGCACCATTCGCGATCTCCTCGGCGACACCGCCAACCGCGAACTCATCCGCGCCAATTTCCCCAAGTCCACCGTCACTCGCCGCAACACCGGTTACGCGCTTGATCGCTTGATGGCGTGCACCGTTTTCGATTCGACCTCCGACCAACCCTTCAACCTCTGCCGCCTGCTCGCCGGCTCCGAAGGCACGCTTTTCCTCGGCGTGGAATTCGAACTCAACTGCGAACCGCTGCCCCCGCCGGGCGCGCTGATGTGCGCGCACTTCGCCAGCATTCAAGATGCCCTCAAAGCCACCCTCATTGCGATGCGTCATCGCCCTCACGGCTGCGAACTCATCGACCGCCACATCCTCGAGTGCACGAAACAAAATCTTGAGCAGGCGAAAAACCGCTTCTTCGTCCAAGGTGATCCCGGTGCCGTGCTCGTCGTCGAAATCCGCCGCGTGTCCCGCGCCGAAATCGAAGCCATTTTTCGCACCCTCGAGGGCGAACTCCGCGCCGCCGATCTCGGTTACGCTTTCCCTGTTCTCTGGGGCGATGAAGGCAACCGCGTCTGGGATCTCCGCCGCGCCGGCCAAGGGTTGATGAATAATATCGAAGGTGATGCCAAGCCGCGCGAGGTCGTCGAGGACACCGCCGTCGCCGTCGAGGATCTCCCGGCCTACATCGCCGAGTTCGCTGCGCTCATGCAGGACAAATACGGCATCAACTGCGTGTACTACGCCCACGCCGGCGCCGGCGAACTCCACACCCGCCCGCTCTTCAATCTGAAAACCCCCGAGGGCCTGAAGATGTTCCGCGCCATCGCGACCGACGTCGCCGCCCTCGTGAAAAAATATCACGGTTCGCTCAGCGGCGAACATGGCGACGGCCGGCTGCGCGGTGAATTCATCCCCTTCATGGTCGGTGCCGAGTGCTACGCAATGATGCGCCGCGTGAAAGAAACCTTCGATCCCCATGGCGTGTTTAATCCCGGCAAGATCATCGACACGCCGCCGATGGACACCTCGCTCCGGCACTCGCCCGAACACCACGCGCCCGAACACCACACCATTTTCGATTTCAGTTCATCCCAAGGCGTGCTCCGCGCCGCCGAGAAATGCACCGGCGTGGGCGACTGCCGCAAATCCCATCTCATGGGCGGCACGATGTGTCCCAGCTTCATGGCCACGCGAAATGAGCAAGACAGCACCCGTGCCCGTGCCAACGTCCTCCGCGATGTGCTCACCCACACTCCCGCGAATGAAAATCCTTGGGACAAACCCGAGATCGCCGAAGTCATGGATCTCTGCCTCTCGTGCAAAGCCTGCAAATCCGAGTGCCCGTCGAACGTCGATGTCGCCCGCCTCAAAGCCGAATGGCAGCAACATTACCACGACGCCCACGGCATCCCGCTCCGTTCCCGCCTCGTTGCCAACTTCGCCCGCCTGATGCAATGGGCGTCAATGGCACCCTCGCTCTACAACGCGATTGTCGTCTATAAGACGACCAGTGGTTTGGTGAAGAAACTCTCCGGATTCGCGCCGCAACGCAGTTTGCCGACTCTCCCCGCCACAACACTCGCCGCGTGGCATGCGAAACACGCGAACCACAAAGGTGGAGCGCGACCTTCCGCCGTCGCTCCTAGAGCTATGGCGGACAAGCCAGGCGCGCTTTCAGCACGCACACAACCGACAAACCTGCCCGGAGGTCAGGTTCCACCCTCGGAAAATTCCCGCTTTCCCCACGGCCGCGTCTATCTTTTCTGCGATGAGTTCACGAACTACACCGACGCCGACATCGGCATCAAAGCGATCCAACTCCTGAACCAGCTCGGCTACGAAGTCATCATCCCCCCGCACGTCGAGAGCGGACGAGCACATCTCTCCAAAGGCCTCGTGCGCGACGCCCAGGCGCTCGCCATCCGCAATGTCGAGTTGCTGAAGGACGTCATCACCCCCTCCGCCCCGCTGATCGGCATCGAGCCGTCCGCCATCCTCGGCTTCCGCGATGAATATCCCGACTTGATGCCGGCGCATTTAAAAGACGCCGCTCGCTCGCTCGCTAAAAATTGCCTGCTCATCGACGAGTTCATCGCTCGCGAAGCCGACGCGGGCCGAATTAAAAGCGCCGCCTTCGACCCGGCCACCCGCACCATCAAGCTCCACGGCCACTGCCACCAGAAAGCGCTGTCGTCACTCACGCCGACCATCAAAATCCTCGAACTCCCCGCCGGCCACGAAGTCTCGGTGATTCCGTCCGGCTGCTGCGGCATGGCCGGTTCGTTTGGTTACGAACACGAGCACTTCGCACTCTCGCAACAGATCGGCGAACTCGTGTTGTTCCCGGCTGTGCGCGCGGCTTCCACCGCAACGCTCATCGCCGCGCCCGGCACCAGTTGCCGTCACCAAATTAAAGACGGCACCGGCCGCGTCGCCTTGCACCCGATCGAAATTTTGCACGCCGCACTGATTTAGCAGGAGCTGGATCGGCCCGACAGACACAAACGTGTTGTCTTGTTGAGGCGGCACAGGGACGCTCCCGGATGGAACCAAATACCGAGACCTGGCAGAAACGTTACGACCTGACGACCTGCTCCGCCCTGAAGATCGACCCAAAGATTCCGTTGACCGCGCAAGGCGTGGCGGTGATTTACGAGCGGACCGAGCCCGGTGAAAAAATCCTGCTCGTCCTCGAGTCCCGCACGAGCGGCCTGCGCGCCCAATGCGAGAAGCGCCTCGCCTCCGGCAAACTTCCTCCGACCGAACAACTCACCGTTTCTTTTCACGCCACGACTTTGCCCGACCAATCGCCTGAAGCCGTCCACGCCGCGTGTCGTGAACAAGTCATCTTCGCTGGAGAACTTCGCCGGGAGTTACGGCCCGCAATGCGTTGAAGCGTTTTCTTGTGCGGCAGACTTACCGCGCTTCCCTCAATCATTACCTTCGCTCCTGCATGAGAAATTTCTGCATCTTCCTTGGCCTGCTGCTGCTCCCATCCTTGATGCACGCGGCGGATTTGCGCCCCGTGATCAAGCGCGAGGCTGGCAAATGTGCCGCGGCTTGGCAGCGCCATGATTACGCAGGCGTCCTCGCTTATCTGCCGCCCCGCGTCATCCAGCAAAACGGTGGCCCCAAAGCCGCCCTGAAGAAAATCAAAATCACGTTTAGCAAAGCCGAGGAATACGGGGTGCAACGCATCGACTTCAGTCCCGGCCAGCCAACCATGCCCAAGACAATTGGAAAGTGGCTCACCTCTCTGGTCCCGCTCACCGTGGTGCTGCACCGGATGCCGGTCGATGTCACCCAGGAGACCCACCTGCTCGCACTCTCGTCGGATCAGGGTAAGCACTGGTTCCTCGTTCCCCTCTTCCAAACGAGTCAAACGAAACTGAATGCGTGGTTCCCCGAATTCGCCGGCAAGATCATCGTTCCCCCCGATCCCGAACCGCAATTTGCAATAGCACTTTAAGCGCGGCGAAAGAACTTTCCCCCAGAAAGCCCAGTGGTTTGTCAGGCTTCAGGAATATCGGTTTCCTTCAACTTGAGGGGATCTTCGAGCGGTGCGGGTTCCTGCATTGCTCGACGCGGATCCGCCGGACAAGCACACGAGGTGGAAAAATCGAACAGGCTGAGCAACGCGGCATAATCCATCTGCTGGAGCGTATCCACTTTTGTGCCCCAACATAATCCATTGAGCAGGCGAAAGGGACAATCGTCCACGCGAAGAGCTTGGGGACAATACTGCGTCAATGACAGGATTTGTTCCCTTAACTCGGCGGCGAGGTCACGAGGATTCATCGCGATGTGCCTTGGCTAATAGTGGGAGGAAGACCAAAACCCGACTGGAGCTTTCTCTCTTATTGAGTATACTGGATCATTCCGGGCGGGACACTGCATATCTTGTACAAAGCTGATCACCAAAAATTCCGGCCGACACCTTTAACTTCTACCTGCGTCGCCACAAAAAACCTTAGTTTATCCCCCGAGCCTAACTTAAATTTAGCGTCTTCGAAATGACACCCTCCCCGCCATCACCCGGTCTTCGGGTGCGCACCTGAGAAAGTTTCGCGGAAGACCATTCCCCACAGGCTTAAGTTTACCCCAACCGTGACGACAACCCAACTGCAAGTTTTGTCATGACCAACAATAGTATTATATCATCCGAATCACCTGGTAGCGCTGAGATCCAACGGCTCTTGGTATCGGCCTCGCAACAACCGTGGGGGCCTGGCAGAGAAATTGATGCCAAAGTTCATCTGCTCCATCAGGAATTATTGGAAATCACCTGCCGGCTCGGCCAGGCGGAGGAACGGCCCACTGACGCCGAGCGAGCGATAAAGATCGATCACGAACTTCGCAATAAACTGACGGTCTACCAATTTCGCGAAGAACAACGCCGACTCCCCTCGAAGCCCGCCGCCGCAATAGACCGTTAAACCAATTGCGTATTGAAGACGGCCTGCAGGGCCGGCCCTTGTGGTTCGCGAAACGGCTCACTGCGGCGGACGGCGGTTTGCTTACCGCTACTCGCAAGAAGGATTACAGGAAGGACGGACCGCTGGGGCGTCCCTACCGGTAATCCTATTTTGCGAATATCAGTAGTGTCTGGTGGGAAACGGTCAGTTTACTACGCGGGTTCAAGCGCTATCCTTTCAGCCAGCGCCGCATGCCCCCAACGACGATGGCCAACGTGAGCAGGGAACTCACCGGCATGAGGATGGCGGCGATCAACGGATTCATGTGCCCGGTGGCGGCGAGACCGACCGCGAGCGCATTGTAGGTGATGGAAAAAACCAGCAGCGCTGTCTGCGTCTGGCGGCGGGTCTCGTTCACCTCGAACAAACGCCGAATACCCGCGAGTCCTTGCCCGAGATAATAGAAATCCGCCTTCCCCTCGAGTACCCCACGGTGAATCACGGGCGTGCCCCGCACGAAGGCCGCATCGAACGCGAGACTGTCATTGGCGCCATCACCCAGCATCAACGTATCGCGCCGGTCGAGTTGCGTGAGCCAGTCCGCTTTCATTTGCGGCGTAGTCTCCGCCCTCGCTTGCGCAGCGGGAATGCCGAGCAATGCCGCCATCTTTTCCACCTTCTGCCGTCGGTCACCGCTCAGGATATAGGTTTGGAATTTCGCCGAGTGCAGGTTCGCGATCTCCGCGACCGCATCGTCGCGCACCGCATCGCGCAATTGAAACCGCGCCAGTACCACGCCATCGCAGGCGAATTCGGTGTCGTGAATCTCCGTTGAAGGCGAAATTTCCTCAGACAACAAGTAACCTATTGGGTTACTTGTTGTCCTTCCCTGCCAGCCGGGACGGCCGAGGGACCAGAGGCCTGGGGCGGTTTGCAGGGTGACGCCGTAGCCGGGCTCTTCGTGGATCGCACCTGAAACCACGTCGCTCGGCTCATCGGGACGATTCGCCCTACCGTCATCACCGGAGGCTAACAGATTTTCATGCAGGCATTGGCTCACGGGATGAGCGTTGTCGCGCACGAGGGCGGCGAGCGCCGCACGGGCGAGCGGGCTCAAGCCGGCCAAGGCAGCGGGATTCACCAGCGCAGGTGTCTCGAGCGTGAGCGTGCCGGTTTTGTCGAAAATGATTTTGCGAATGCGGGTGAGCCGCGGCCAGACATCCGCTTCGCGGACGAAGACCCCGAAGCGCCGGAGCGCGACGGTCGCCATCTCGTCGGTGAGCGGGAACGCGAGTCCGATCGCGCACGGACATGACACCACCAGCACCGCGGTGACCACCGACCAAGTGCGGGCGACGTCGTGTGTGCCCAGCCACCAGCTCAGGCCAGTCACTCCCGCGATCAGAAATATCCCGATCAAGTAACCGCCCACGATGCGTTCGAGAAATTTGTGGCGATACCCATCGCGTTCCGCCGGACGCAACAACTGGGCGAGCAGTGAAGCGGACCACGGCTGCGCGGCGCGCAACCGAATTTCCCCGCGACCAAGATTCACCGCTCCGGCCGGTACGCGGGCACCGGCGCGGCACTCGCGCGGATCGGCTTCGCCCGTAATCCAAGCCGTGCCGACCGTGGCGGCGGCCGTTTCCAATTGCGCCTCGACGGGAACGACCTGACCAGCCCGCACCAGAAAACTGTCGCCCACCCGCAAATTTTCCACGGGTTGATCCACCACCGAACCATCCGCCGCGAACACCCCGACTTTATGCGGGCGGGCCTGCGCGGTCAGCAAACGGCGCCGGTTGCGTTCGACGGCGGCGACTTGCGCCCAACGGCCGGTGAGCATCAAAAGAATAAACGCACCGACAAAATCAAAATAGACAAATGACTCCCGCCCGCTCAGCCAGCCGTAGAGAGAACCGAAATAAGCGCCCAAGATCCCGACGGCGATCGGCAGATCGATATGCAACACACCATCCCGCAAAGCGCGCACGGCGCGATTCAGAAAATAGGTGCCACCGGTCAGCAGGCTCAGCGTGGCGAACCCCATCGACAACGTACCGAAGAGCGCCGCGTAGGGGAACGTGGCTTGCATGCCGAAATACACCGGAAGAGTGAACAGCATGATGTTCATCGAGAATGCCGCACAGAGACCGACCCGACGCACAAGCAGTTTGCTCTCCGGCACGGCGGGCTCTTCGCCCTGCGGACCGACGAGATAATTAAAACTCTGCAAGATACGCGCAAACGCCGGCCCATCGAACTTTCCGCGAGCCCAACGCAGGCGCATGCGGCCGAGCGGGGCATCAGTCTCGATCTGTAAGGCGCCGGGTTGTTGGTGAAATAATTTCTCGATCAGCCACACGCAACCGGCACAGGAGATACCTTGGACTTCGAGCGTGAGTTCGGGAGTGGGACACGATGGGGGATGCGGCGCCCTCGCCGCGTCCATCCGGAGCGAGGGCGCCCCGGCTCCATTGGCGGGCTCCACCTTTTCGGCGTTCGCCTGCAACTCCGCGAGCCAGACGTAATCACGCGGCTGGAAAACCACCTGATCAACCGGTGCTACCACCGCATCCTTGATCTTATAATAACCTTCCAGTCCGTGCTCGTGCACGAGCCGATAAACATAGCTGCAACCCGCACAGCAAAAACCGGATTCGCGTGCCGCCGGGGTAGCAAGCGGCACGCCGCAATGCAGACAAAGGTGGACGGGAACGCTTCCGGCGGCACGCAGTCCACGCACTCGCACCGTCCGGCGGTCATCCCCGTCCACCCAATTGGCTGGCAGCGGCGCACTCATCGTGGCGCCCTCCTTGTGGAAAATAATGGTGAACGGAAGCAGAGGTAGCAGCACGCAGTCCACGCACTCGCACCGCCGGGTGTCATACCCCCGTTCACCAAATTATTTGCCGCGTCCATCACGCCTTCGCCCCGTGACGCCAATCTGCCAACCCCGGGTTCTCCCATCACCATTACTCCGGTGGAAAGCAGGAGAACCCGGGGTGCAGAAAAGGATGTGGTCAAGAAATTCATCTTCAGAAACACACGAAATTATTCACGTCCGGCCCGGGAAACCCGAGCGTGGAACGCAGTCGCCACGAGATGAGCAATGCCGCCACGACCGCCAAGGTGGTCTGCATCCGCGCGAGCCAGACCGGACCGAGCTTGAGGCGCAGCCAATGAAAATTCGCCTGCGCAAACCAGAGCAGCGGCACCGTACCGAGACCAAAGGCGAGCAATGTCTCCGCGCCGCGCAGCGCCGAGCCGGAGAGCAGCGCGAGCGAGAGCAAAAAATACAGCGGGCCACACGGCAGCAGGGGCGTGGCGAAGCCGAGCGTGGCCGCTGAGTGCAAGCGAGAGCGTCCGCCGTTTCCGCGCAGATGAAACAACAGCCAACTGTAGGCGCGCCCGAGCACGGGAAGTTTCGGCAGGCGCTGATCAAAACGCACGGCCACCGCGATAAAAAACACGACGAACATCCACGGCAGATAGCGCAGTGCGCTTTCGCCAATAAGCATCAGCGGCCAGCGCCCGAGGCCACCGGCGAGCGCGCCGAGCACGCCGTAACCGGTGAGCCGCGAGAGATGATAAACCGTGCTGACGGTGTGGGCGTCGACGCGCTCCTGCGGCGCCGGCATAATCGCGCACGCGAGCGGGCCGCACATGCCCGCACAGTGGAGACTCGTGACAAGTCCGGCAAGGAAGGCGGTACCGGGTCCGGTGATCGCGGCGAATTCCATGGTGGTTAAAAGCACGGCTCGTTCGGAGAACTCGCCCTACCTTCCTCCTTGGGTTGTCCGCGGCACGGATTGGATTTTGGCGGAGCGCGCCACGGTGAACATCACGGTCCACGCGATCAGCAGCAGAAGGAAGGCACCGGCAACCCAGAGCCAAAGGCCGACTGCGCCCTTTGGGGTTTGAGACACAGGTGTGATTTTTCCCGCAGCCGCGTTGGCGCGCAGCGACAGCGCGGCTTCGCTCGCGGCAAAAGCACCACCTTGTCGGGCTGCGCCCTCCGACGCGGCTACTCGATCCGGCTCAGCGCTTGATCCCTTTTTCATTATCTTCCTCCAGCAGCAGGCGAGCGTCGGGGCCGAGAAACTCGACCTGCCGGGACAGCGTGAACGCGCGGGATTGATCCTGCACGTGGATGGTGAACTTAAAAGGGCCGGTGAAATTTTTCCGCTCAATCCGCAGCACGAACGGACTCACCTGCTCGGCCATCGGCCCAAGGACAACCGAGGACGCAAAGCCGTTTTGCGTGGTGCCGGCGGGTAAGTCCGAAAGCGTCAGCGTAAACGTCGAGGGCTCGTTGCGCTTGTTGAGCAGGCGAACCATAAATTGATTTCGCACGTCATCCGCAGAAACGAAATACGCCGCGCCGCTCATGCGCATGATCATGAAGCTGGCGGGTTTCACCGTGGAGAAGGCGAAGATCGCCACGGCGAGGCCAACGAGCAGCAAAATCCCATAGACAATTGTGCGGGGGCGGATCCAACGAATCTTCCCGCCGGCAAAGCCGACCAAGGAGTCGTAGCGAATCAGGCCCTGGGGCCGCTGGACTTTCACCATGACTTCGTCGCAGGCATCGATGCAGGCCGAGCAACCGACGCACTCCATCTGCAGGCCATGGCGAATATCAATGCCCGTCGGGCAGACCTGGACACAGCGGTTGCAATCGATGCAGTCGCCCAGGGCTCCAGAGGACCGAGGACTGAGGCCGGAGGACGGACTGACCAAGGCCGCTTGGGCCTGCGGTCCTCCGTTTTCTGATTGCTGTACTCGCGGTGTAGCCGCGCTGGCGTCTGACGACAGCGTGGATTCGGACGCGGCTACCGGACCAGAGGACGGAGGACCGAGGACAGAAGACGGACCGACGAATGCGGCTTGGGCCTGCGGGCCTCCGTTTTCTGTTTTCGGCCCTCTGTCTTCTGCCCTCAGTTTCCCGCGCGGTTCGCCGCGCTGAGTGTCGTAACCGATGACGAGCGAGTGGTCGTCGGTGAGGGCGGATTGAAGTCGACCGTAGGGGCAGATGACAATGCAGAGCTGTTCGCGAAACCAAGCGAAGTTGAAATACAGAATACCGGCGGCGATAAAAACGAAGAGGAATTTTCCCCAATGCTCGCCCGGTGCCTGCCCCATCATATGCCAGACTTCCGGCAAACTGACAAAGTAGGACAGAAAAATGTGCGTGATGATGAGCGAGGCGACGAGGTAGAGACCGTGCTTCAACAGACGGCGGGCGATTTTCCCGGCGCTCAACGGGGCCTGATCGAGCTGGCGACGTTGGACGGCGTCGCCATCAATCATGCGCTCGATGCGGCGGTACACATGATCGAGATAGACCGTGTGCGGACAGGACCAGCCACACCAGAGACGGCCAAAGAGTGCCGTGAGAAAAAACAGCGCGAAACCGAGTCCGGTGACGCCAAAGAACAGCAACCACACATCCTGCGCCGCCAGCGTGAAGCCGAAGAAATGAAACCGGCTGCCGGCGATATCGAGAAACACGGCGGGATAGCCGCGCACCTGAATCCAAGGCAACATCACATAGAAGACAATGAGCGCGAGGCCGCTGTGCCGCCGCCAGCGGGTGAACCAGCCGTGGACATCCGCCGGGTGCAAAAACCGGTGCGAACCATCCTCATTGATGGTCGTGACGGAATTGACGGTCGGTCGGCGGGCCGGCGGGATTTTCGGATTCTGGCTGATGTTTTTAGGTTGATCGCTCATGCGTGGGTGAGCGGGGTTACTCAAGGCTGAGCGCCGCTGGGGGATCGGCACGAAGCGCGCCCGGCTTGTCCGCCATAGCTCTTGGAGCGGCGGCGGAAGGTCGCGCTCCACCTTTTATTTTGGGATTTCGACGGTGATGGGTTCCCCCTTCTGGTGATGGCTGAGAATGTAGGCGACGACCTCGGCGGATTTTTTCTGGCCGAGCACGGGGCCCCAGGCGGGCATGCCTTTCGCGAGCACCCCGGTGTTTACCATGTTGAAAATCTCTTTCGGCGTGCCGCCATGAAGCCAAGCGCGGTCGGTCAGGTCGGGGCCGATGGCGGTGGGGCTTTCGGATTTGCCGCGCAGGCTGGGCAGATGGCAGGCGACGCAGTTGGTGTTGAAGGTTTGCTTGCCGGATTCGACGAAGACCGCATTGCCGCTCATGTCCCAAAAGAGCGCGTCATTCGTGACGTCGAGGGAGCTGGCCATCTTGAGTGCGGCGATCTTGGCCATCTCGGCGTTCACTTGTTCGCCATCGGAAGGAACGACCCGGGCAATCTGATAGACGAACCAGAATACGATAGAAAACGCGATCGCTCCGTAGAGGGTGTTGAGCCACCAGTTCGGGAGACGTTTGTCGTATTCCTGAATACCGTCGTAGCTATGCGGTCGGAGATTATCCTCGGGATCTTGCGGGGAGTTGGGTTGCGGGTCGGATTTCATGCGCGGAAAAAGATTACTTGTCGAAGGGCAAGTGGGCGAGGCGCTCGAGTTGCTCGGGCTTCATCCGGGTGGCGCGCCAGCCCGCGGCCAAGTAAACCAGCGAGGCGACCGCAAGGGCGACCACGGGAAAGATGAGCTGCCAGTCTTCGTAGATGATGCGTTGGAACATGGGAGGGATGGGGTTGAGGTGAGGGTGAAAGGGAAAGTGTGAGTGAGAGTGGGAGTGGGAGTGGGAGTGGGAAATATGCGTGTCATTGCGAGGAGGTCCGATCGCGGAACGACGAAGCCATCCATCTGGATCGCCACGCCCGGCTGCGCCGGGCTCGCGATGACAAATTACGGTTGGCGCATAGTGGTGACGGGGTCGACGACATGGGATTTTTTGCCGAGGCACTGGAGATAGGAAATCAAGGCGATGATTTCCTTGGTCGGCTCGACGTAGCGGCCTTGGTCGCGGAGGTCTTTGGCAATTTGCTTGGCCTGGGATTGCGCGAGATCATTGATCGTGGCGGGCGACATATCGGCGAACGGTACGCCAAGCATGCGTTGCGCCCGGATCTTCGTGGGGAGCGCGCCGAAGTCGGTGTTGTTTTGGTGGAGCCAAGAATACGACGGCATATTGGAGCCGGTCGAAATCGCGCGCGGATCAAGCATGTGATCGAAGTGCCACGCATTATTATATTTGCCGCCGACGCGGGCTATGTCCGGGCCGGTGCGCTTCGAGCCCCATTGATACGGGTGATCCCAAATGGATTCGCCGAGCCGGGAATAATCCCCGTAGCGCATGACATCGGGCACGAGGGTGCGGATCATCTGTGAGTGACAGAGATAGCAGCCTTCGCGCACGTAGATATCGCGGCCGGCAAGTTCGAGCGGCGTATAAACCTCGGCGACGCGATCCTCGGTCTGGAGCTGACGGTCGATGGTCAGCATTGGGATGATCTGAATCATCCCGCCCACGGCGACGGCGAGAAAGGTCAGGACGGTGAAGGGCATCGCGTTCACCAGCAGGCGATCATACCAATCGCCCCAGGCTTTGCCGCGCGACTGGAAATGGCCGATGGCGAGCAGCACGCAGAGCGCTGTGCCGAAGAGGCCGATGATATTGAGCCAGCCGGAAGTGAACATCCAGATGAAGGCGGCGAGCAGGCCGAGCGTGGTGTAGATCACCGGAGCATTGATGAAAGTGCCGGCGACGCTGAGTTCTTCGTCTTTAGTATAGACCGCCTCGTAGACTTCGATCGTGCCGTTAACCGCTTGGGCCCCGGAGATGGAGCGCCAAACATTGTACGCCATGATAACAAAGCCGGTGAGGTAGAGCGTGCCGCCGACGACGCGGAGCAACATGAGCGGACGGATGGCATTGAGCGTCTCGATGAAATTCGGATATTTCAAAATCGTGCCGCCTTCCGCCGTGGCGTTCAGCATGAGACCTTGGCCGATGCCCGAAGCCCACATGGCGCCGCCGTAGAGGAGAATGCCGAAGGTCCCGAGCCAGAAATGGAGATTGGCCAGCGACTGGGAGTGCAGTGGCTTGTTCCAGAGACGCGGGACGAGCCAGTAAAACATGCCGGCCGCCATGAAACCATTCCACCCCAGCGCGCCGATGTGCACGTGGCCGATGATCCAATCCGTGTAATGCGCGAGCGCGTTGACGGATTTGATCGAGAGCAACGGGCCTTCGAAGGTCGCCATGCCATAGAAGGTCACGCCAGCGGCAAAAAACTTAATGACCGGATCGGTGCGCAATTTGCTCCAACCACCGCGCAGCGTGAGCAGGCCGTTGAGCATGCCGCCCCACGACGGGGCCCAGAGCATGAGCGAGAACGTCATCGCGAGCAACTGGAGCCAGTTGGGCAGCGCGGTATTCAACAGATGATGCGGGCCGGCCCAGATATAGAGAAACACGAGGGACCAAAAATGGATGACCGAAAGACGGTACGAATAAACCGGGCGCTCCGCCGCTTTCGGCAGAAAATAATACATGATGCCCAAGATCGGCGTGGTGAGGAAGAACGCCACAGCGTTATGCCCGTACCACCATTGCACAAGGGCGTCCTGCACGCCGCCGAAGATCGGATAACTATGCGTGAGTGAGGTCGGGATGGAGAGGTGATTGACGATGTAGAGCATCGCCACCGTGATGATGGTCGCGATGTAGAACCAGATGGCGACGTAGAGGGATTTTTCGTTGCGGCGCGCGAGCGTCCAGAAAAAGTTAACGGCAAACACCACCCAGATGGCGGCGACCGCGATGTTGATGGGCCAGATGAGCTCGGCGTATTCCTTGCCGCGAGTCAGACCGAGCGGGAGCGTGAAGGCCGCCGCTACGATGATGAGCTGCCAGCCCCAAAAATGGAGCGATGAAAGAAAATTGCTCGCAAGCCGGGCCTTCACGAGCCGCTGCGTCGAGTAATAGATACCGGCGAACATCATATTGCCGACGAAGGCGAAGATGACGGCGTTGGTGTGCAGCGGGCGCAGCCGACCGAAGGTCAGCCAGGCGGTGCCGAAGTTGGCCTGCCAGAAGTTGAGCTGCGTCGCGATCAGGACGCCGACCAGCATGCCGACGGCGCCCCAGATAATGGAGGCCAGCATGAACTGGCGGACGATCTTGTCATTGAATTCGATGGTGGTTTTTTGACCGGTCATGGTGAGGGCGTGGGAAATCAGTTAAGAGGAGCGGAGGCGGTGAGAGGAGTGGCGTGGTTACGGCGCAGGCAGCCGGTGCAGGGAGGGCGCGTCCCATCAAGGCAACCGCAGCGACCTTTGCCGTGGGCCTGCTCATGGTCGTGCGCATGATCGTCTGCGTGGTCATGATCGTGCGCGTGGTCATGATCGTGCGCGGGATCCGGCAAGGGCCTGTCCTCTTTTTCAGCTACGGTGTCGGCGAGCCGCGGGGTTTCATCGGCCAACGGAAGGAGCGAGTCGCGCTCGGCACTGGCAAACCGGCGGCGGTGTTGTTCGCGGGCAAAAAGCGCGGCGAAACCGCCGGCCAGCAGCAGACTGAAGAAGATAGTGATTGGTATGACGGACATGCGTGGAATGCCTGAAATAAGTATCGGTCAAATCGTGCCGGTTGACTGCGCATGCGTTGCGATAGATTTCCCGCATCTTGCGCAATCCATGCGCACGCTTGCACTGGCGCGGCACGACGAAAGTTAATTCAATAAATGCATCAACTTGCGCAACCCATGCCGCGCTCCGCGGCCCCAAAAAGGGCAAACTCACGCCGTGGATCAGAGCGTCATTGATCGGATTGAAGTGTTACGTCCCGCCATCAAGCGGGAATGGGGGGCCTTGTTGCGGGCCGAGCCCACGCTCTCCCCGCTCGGGCATCCCGACACGCTGACCTACCTGATGGATGAAACCATCTCGCAGGTCATTAAAAACGTGCGGACCCACACGCTCAAAAGCTGGATCCAACGTTCGCCCGTCCTGCTCGCGCCGTTACAGCGTCACTGCCACTGCCAGCAAAATCCGCTGTTGAATTATTACGCCACCGGTGAACTGGCCCTGCGCGCCGCCCTGCGCCCGCGATTTGAAGCGGAAACCTGTGAGGCGTTGCTCACGATTTATCACGTGAAAGCCCAGCAGGAGATCGAAACGTTATGCGCGGTTTGTCAGGTGCCGCGCGAAGAGAAAACCTGCCGGACCAAGCATTCGAACCCGGCACCGGCGTAGTCGTGGCATGGGTCTCCGACCCATGATCATCACGGGTCGGAGACCCGTGCCACTTACCCGCGCTGCAGTTTTTCGCGCCAGAGCGTCGGCGCCTCGCCTGCGATCTTCCGGAACACGCGATTGAACTGCGACAGCGACTGGAAGCCCGCCTCGTAGGCGGCCTCGCTGATGCGCTTGTGCGGATTCATCAGGAGATTTTTCACCTTCTCGATGCGGACGCGCGCCAGATAATCGGTGAAGGTGAGGCCCGTCGCCTGCTTGAACATCTTGCAGAAATAAAACGCGCTGGTGTTGACCGAACCCGCGACCTGGCGGAGCGAGAGCTGCTCATCCTGATGCTCGGTGATAAATACCTTGGCGCGCGTGACCATGGGAGATTCGGCTTGTTTGGCCGACACCATGAGCTGGTTGCTCAACGAGGCGAGATGCTGGGCGAAAATCGTGAGCAGACGCAGCACGGATTCGTACTGGGTTTTCTCGAGCACGCGCGTTTGAAAATACGCCTCTTCCAACCGTTTCAAATCCGCCTCCACGCCCCAGCTAAGTAGTTCCCGGGTGGCTTTCTTGAACTCCCGCTTGTTCGGTTGGTGCAGTAAAATCTGCCCTGTTTGAAGAAACGCCACGAGGTTTTCGCCCACCCGCACCGGCACGGCGGAATCGCACAAGCCCGCGAAACATTTCAGCGTCTTCGGTTCCAAGCGCGCCTCGACTTCGACCCGCTTCTGCAATTGCAGGCAGGCCGCGCAACTCTGGTTCGTCTGCGCCATCAAGGCGCAAAACGGCGCTTCCTTGGGATCGCCATGATGCGGCAGGTCGAACGCCTCGATCGGCCGCAAATTGATCGGCAACCCGGTGATTTCCCGAAACGCCTTCTCATAATCACGATAAATATCGGATTCCCGGAGCTGCTGGACGAGCTCGCGGCTTTGTTTGGCATTATCAACGGGAGTTACCACGCTGACGACTTTGCGTACGGTTTTAACCGGAGCAACCCCTTTTCCACCCCTTGCTCGCCTAATAACTTCCTTTATCGGAGCTAAAAACATTTGCTGTCGATCTTGCCGAGGTGGCACGGGTTCAAGCCGAGCTTCGTTCCGTCGCAGGTGGTGCGCTCGCCGCACCATTCTGCTGTCCAGCAGAACAAGGCAAGCTCGCCACCTACCCTCAACCCCACTGGCCCGGAGGACGGTGGTTACGCCAGCACGGCCCGACTCGTTTAACCAAGCCCCAGCCGCCAGTTTCTGTTCGACAAACCCGGGGCCGCTTCTTCTCCTGACCGAATGGCAACGCCCGAGAAAAAACCTTTTTCACCCGTCATGCTGATCATCGATCTGGTGCTGACTGCGGCTTTCTTCGTCTATATTTTCGGCGTGGTCAAACGCCACGTCCCCTCGCTCGACCCCAAGATGATCAACCTCTGGGGCGGTCTGGCTGCCGGTTGCATGTCCGGCGTATTCTGGCTGGCGATGCAAATGCTGAAGATCGTCTTCCGCTTCCAACGCGACTCCCGCAAGTAACCGCGGCAGGGTGCTGACCAGCTCCGGCAAGGAGGTCGCCCGGCGCATCGCCCACCGCCCCCAGTTGCTCACGGTTTTCCTCCGCGTCATCGGGTGGCCGATGAATAAGTAATCTCCGACGACGTCGAAGGCATGAAACATCACATCAGCCCCGAGACCTTCCAGGCCATCAAAGCGCTCACGCGTTATCTGGAAAAGAATCCGGCCCTCATCGCCAAAGCCAAGTCAGCCGTCGCGAAAACCGCGAAGTAAGCCTCAGACATCCTGATCCCAAGGAATGAGGATGAGCTCAACTCTACCTTAAATCGGAAAATACAATTAACGCGGAGGACGCGGAGAGCGCGGAGCCTGGCGTGAGGGAGAAGTGGCACGGGTCACAAGATCCACCGCGCGTGCCTCTGCCGAGGTGGAACCCGACCTCCGGGCGGGTTTGGCAACGTGAGCCAGCACCCAGCGCGCCCGGAGGTCGCGCTCCACCTCGATACCGTTCAGCCGGTTGGTGCCTCGGCAGGCTCAGCTTGTTTCCTCGTTACCCCTTACTCCACGGGCTGGGGTCAGGATGTCTTAGACTTGGCGAAGGATGAGAGGCACGCGGAAAAAGTTTTCGCTGCTGCCCACCGCCTTGGTGCTCTTTCGCGGCAAAAAGGGTTTGCTCTCGGAGGATTGGCCCACGAATCACACGAATGATTCACGAATTGAAAACAGGACAACGAACAGAATTTTTCCGCAGATAGCGCGGATGAACGCGGATGAAATCCCTAGTCCAATTTTTTTGTCTTTATCCGCGGTAATCCGCGAGATCCGCGGAAAATCATTCCGCCGGCTTGGGTTTATTCGTGATAAATTCGTGGGATTCGTGGGAAAAATCCGAGTCGGGTCGTGCCTTCGTCACCTTCGATCCCTTCGCGAGACAATGCTGATCCCAAGGAATGAGGACGGGATTTAAGGGGTCTGGCCGTGTTTTGTTAGTTTAATGTGCGTCTTACTTGATGAAGGTAACCACGCAAGGGATTCGATCCGGCGGCGGGACATCAAGCCACTGCAGCCGCAAACTTCCAACTTTCAGTTTCAATCAAAACTATCAAAATACGGCCAGACCCCCTTTGATCGGCCCCTCGCCATTGAGGATATTGTCGTTAAAAGCCTTTACCTGCAACATGCGGGCCTGATAGCCGGACACGAAGCGGTTCAGGCCGTCCATAAGCGGCTTGAAACTGAGGGTGACTTCGAGTCTATTGGTGATCGCCATGTTGGGAGTATTACTAATTCCAGTTTATCTCGTCGGCCTGCTGCTCGCCGCGATCGCGCTTAAATTCGCGCTGGCTTCGGCTTGGGATTCGGGCGCGCTCGTTACGGGTTTTTGCACGGTGGTACTCGCGTTTGGCCTGCTGGCTCTCCCGAAAAAGAAGCGGCCTTAAAACAGCCTTGGGCGCTGCTTAAGGCGCTGGCCCGCGACGCGGGTGTAGAGATCGAGCTGGCGCAGGGTGTAACAGTGGAAGACATCGTGCGCGGTGTGATGCTGATCAATCAGGAAATCGCAGATGCCGGCGTAGTGTTCGTCTTGGCAGCGAAGACCCGCCCCAGTCTGCCGCCTACCTTTTTTCCCAGCTCAAGGAGTCCGTCGGAAAGATTCACCTGCAGTGCGGCGTCCAGGAGCGCGAAGATTTCGAGGGTACTGCGCTGCGCGAGCCAGGCGGCATCCTTGCCCGTGCTCTGGACGGGATTTAAGGGGGTCTGGCCGTGTTTTGTTAGTTTAATGTGCGTCTTACTTGATGAAGGCAACCACGCAAGGGATTCGATCCAGCGGCGGGACATCAAGCCACTGCAGCCGCGAACTTTTAACTTTCAGTTTCAATCAAAACTAACAAAACACGGCCAGACCCCCTTTGATCGGCCCCTCCGTCAGGCTCGTTAATTATAATACTTACAACCTGACCCCTTTTGAATTTCCCCTGCAGCCACAAACTTCCAACTTTCAGTTTCAATCAAAACTAACAAAACACGGCCAGACCCCCTTTGATCGGCCCCGTCAATCGAAGGGCTTGTTCAACCAAGATTCTGTTTCGCGCTACGGCGAAACAGAATCTTTAGAGTTAAGCGTTTCGGACGTTGTCATTTAGGGTTCATTGCCAACCCAGCGGTAAGAGCTGACAAGTCCAGCCTTGCCAGCCGTGAAAGTCCGTTTGTCATCTGCCAAAACATTCTTGGTCAACCAGCCAAGGTCTTTGGCAGCGGACTCGATTGCTGATTCGTTGTCTTTGCTGCCGTTGATGTGCTTCAGGTAAAGCGCGTAAAGCGGAGTGCCTATCCACTCGAAGTTCTCGCCGCCCATCAGGTCTCGAACGGCGAACGGCTCCGCCATACGGTTCTTGACCCAGCAGTAAACAGCTCCCTGCATGAATGTCTTGATGAGTAGCTTCTCGGGGTCGGTGATTCCGTGAACGTCTCGAAGTTCTGATGGTTCGGTAAACATAGTGCGTGTGATTCAGTTGTGTTGGTTTGCTGTGGCTCTCGGAGTGCGCAGACGAGATTTAAGGGGTCTGGCCGTGTTTTGTTAGTTTAATGTGCGTCTTACTTGATGAAGGCAACCACGCAAGGGATTCGATTCGGCGGCGGCGGGACATCAAGCCACTGCAACCGCGAACTTCCAACTT
>Ga0163149_10001357_pt1 | contig 31544 bp, 29 predicted proteins | sample OliLakLV19MP5G1_FD_148604 | JGI IMG/M metagenome (GOLD analysis project Ga0163149, IMG submission 148604) | Freshwater microbial mat bacterial communities from Lake Vanda, McMurdo Dry Valleys, Antarctica - Oligotrophic Lake LV.19.MP5.G1 | ecosystem: Environmental > Aquatic > Freshwater > Lake >... | reverse complement strand
GTATAACATATAATTCCCTTCGGAAGTAATTTCGAGGGGATTTTTGTTTATTACAATCGCAAATTTACAAATTTTTCTGCTTATGTTTACTATTATTCAAGATATTAAGTAATTTTGAAACTTGTTTTAGTTAAAGAATTCATTATTTCTAAAAAAATTGGAATGTGAGTTTATAAAAAGTAAGAATGAGTAATCAAAAAAAAGCAAATTATCTGGAAGGAAACGTAGGCAAAACCCTTCTTTTCAATTCTATACCAATGATTTTTGGAATCGGTGCCGCAATGTCGTTTAGCTTCGTTGACGCTTTTTGGGTTGGCAAGCTTGGCACAAAGCATTTGGCAGCGATGACATTTACTTTCCCAATTGATTTCATTGTAATGGGTATCGCTTTTGGTCTTGGCATAGGAGCTTCTGCTGAAATTTCTAAAGCAATTGGCAAAGGCGACAACGCAAGAGTTAAAAGCTTGACTAGAGATATTTTGATAATTGCTTTGATTATAGTAACTATATTTATTGCATGCTCCTATACTTTCTTCGATGATATTTTCCGATTGTTAGGAGCAACGGATGATGTAATTCCTTTAATAAACGATTTTATGCGTTATTGGATTCCAGGACAGTTTGCATTGGTTGTACCATTGATAATCAATAATGCAACAAGGGCTATGGGAGACACAAAAACACCGTCATATATAATGATGGTGGCTGGGTTGATTAATCTAATCATCAATCCATTGTTCATATTTGGGTGGTATGGCTTTCCAGCAATGGGAATTGCTGGCTCTTCACTTTCAACTTTGATTTCAAGGCTTTTCACTCTCGTTTTATCTATTTACCTCATTAATAATCGTGACAAAATGTTGGCATTAAATATTCCAACTTGGGAAGAATTCAAATCGAACACAATAGCCATTATGAAAGTAGGTTTGCCGAGTGCTGTTACTAATTTAATTATGCCAACTGGAATTGCTCTAGTAATAAAATTTGTTTCTCTCTATGGGGCAGCTTCTGTTGCTGCGTTCGGCATTGCATCAAGAATAGATATGACGGCATTGGTTGTATTTATGGCGTTAGCATCAGTTGTTGGGCCATTCATAGGGCAGAATTTGGGAGCAGGAAATTTCGACCGAATAAGACTCAGTTTAAGATTAAGTTACTTCTTTGCTTTTGGCTGGGGTGTAGCTATGGTGCTATTATTTCATTTCTTTGCTGCACCGCTTTCTACTTTGATTAAAAATGATAAAGCAGTAGTGGCAATAATGGCAGTATATCTAACTATCTCTTCATTTGGAATGGCATTCCGTGGGATAGCAATGATAAACACTACTTCGCTAAATGTTTTACAACGTCCTAATACCTCAGCTATTCTTACATTAAGCCAAATCTTTGTATTCTTTATTCCGCTTGCATACATATCTACTAAAACAATTGGGCTCAATGGAATTTTCTGGTCAAATGTAATTGCTGGAATAATAGTTTCTGCTATAAGCTATTTCATAGTTAGCAAAGCAATAGATAATCTTGAAGTTAATAGTAAAAATAAGATGGTAGAAATTGAAAAAGAAGAAAAATTAGTAGTTTAAATTACTACTGTCAGATGATTGGAGCTATTTTTATTTTTGTTTATTGATTTGCTGAAAAGCCCAAATTTGAGAGCAATCAAATGGTAATTACCTTCTACTAGCAAATGTTGCAATTCCGATTGATATTTTTCTAACATAGATTTTATTTCTTCATTCTCACCTTTCAAAGAAAGATGGATATGCTGCCCACCTGCAACAACATCAGTTGCAACATCGCCCAAATTTTCTGTACTAGTAGTGAATGTGAATGCTACATCTTGCAAGTCTTCATGGGGATTGGCATTTGGATTTTGTTTATTCCGTGTTACAATCATTCGCACAACCGAAATATTGCCCGAAATAATAAATGGCATTAAAATATGCAATCCAGAGCTGTGTTCATCTGCGAAAACATTCCAAAGACTAACTGCCTCAATTGTAGAAAGCAATAATTTTGCATAAGCTCTTGCTTTCACCATAATTAGTGAATTCTTATCTTCATTTTTTGTAATGGCAATCAGTACATTGGCAAATGAGTTGGCGTCCTCCAAATCTAAAGCAAATAAATTTTTAAGTTCATTGAAATCAATATCTTGCTCAGGGTTAATTTTTAGCAAGGTAGACAACTTGGTATTCAATGGAGCTATTAATTCATTCTTTACTTGATTTAGCCCTATTAAAGCATCTTTGATTTGGTCTTCTGTATTAAAAAGTGGTAGCAGTTTCTCCACTAAGTTGGTTTTTAGTGGAAATCCAGCATCTTTCATTTCAATCAAAACTTTAATTAAGTTTTGTGTTGATTTCAGTTTCTTTTGGTTATCTGTCAGACCATTATAACCAGCAATTATAGACAAAACGAAATCTTTATTGATGCTTGTTTTGAACTCCTGCATAGTTTCTAGCAGAGTGCGGTAAAGAGTATTATTGGGCAAATCCAACAATCTAATTAAATTATCAATTGAAATTTTCTTTTCACTGTTTAGGGGAATCTCGCTAATTTTAAGCAACAACTTGGGCGAAACGGATTGCACTTTAAAAAGTATTACATCTGATTCTAACAGCTTACCGCTAATTGAAGCAGTGAATGTACCATTAGGCAATTGCACTTTAACAAGCTCTTTATCCAATATTTCAACTATAGTGCCACGAACAATCTCACCTTGATGCAATGCCGTAACATCGCCCTGGCTTAGTTTTGTATTTAAGCTGCCAATATTCGACTCGCCAACGCTATGGCTATAGTCTGAAGTATTTGAAATATTTAGTGAATCGCTCATATATTAAGGAATATTAGTTGGATCCCAAGCTAATCTAAAATTTTCATTGAATGAATTTAATATTGCCATATCTTCAGCTGTAATTTCAAAGTTAAAAACTTCAGAATTCTCTTTTATTCTTTTAGGAGTTACAGATTTTGGCAAACAAATTAATCCGTGCTGTAATGACCATCTAATCAAAATTTGAGCCATACTTTTATCATATTTTTTTGCCATATCTTGAAGTCTCACATCATCGAATTTTTTACCACGAATTAGTGGGCTATAAGCTTCAATTCTGATTCTATGACTTGTGCAATAATCAAGTAGTTCTTTTTGGTATAAATAAGGAGTAAATTCCACTTGATTAATAACAGGAATAATTGGAGTAGTATCAATAAATTCAGAAATATGTTTGACCGTGTAGTTACTAAGCCCTATGGAGCGAACAGTTCTTTCGTCATAAAGCTCAAGCATTGCGTCCCAAGTTTTATTTCGTAGTCCTTCCAAAGGCCAATGAATTAGATATAAATCTACACATTCCAACCCAAGCTTTTCTAAGCTAACATCTAATGCTTTTAATGTAGATTCATAACCTTGGTCTGAATTCCAAACTTTAGTAGTAACAAAGATATCGTTTATGTCGATATTGGAATCTCTAATTGCCTTCCCTACATCTACTTCATTGCCATAAATAGCAGCAGTATCAAAATGTCTATATCCTAATTCCAACGCATAAAGCACCGCCTCGTAGGTCTCTTTCCCTGGTTTGCTTTGCCAAGTTCCAAGCCCAAGAATTGGGATTTCAACACCATTATCGAGAATAATTTGAGTATTTATATCCATTTTGCTCCCTTTTTGTAACTTTTTTGCCATTACTTTTGTTATTTTGCAATAAAGTAAGTACTAAAATTACTAAAAACTAAATCACATAGAGCAACAAATGTTAAAATTTTTAATTATTTCATCGTTTTTATTAACTTTTGGGAATCTATTCTCTGAAGAGTTACCTTTTTATTTGACAGAAAATTACAATCCTAGATTTGAATATAGAAATTTCGAAAGCTATGTACGCAGTTATCAATCTACCAAACATAATCATATCCAAGGCGAAAGCAGAATAGCCAGACGAGATTATGATGTGCTGTCCTACGATTTGAAATTAGATTGGAGAAATCCTCTTTCTTCGCCAACAGCTTTGACAAGCGATAGATATTACAATGGAATTGTTGATATTAAATTACAGTTTACGAAAGTAACTGACAAGCTTGTGCTTGATATTGGTAAAACTTTATTTATAAACTCAATTAAAATTAATGGCAAAATAATAGATTCTTTAGATATAAGAATTGATAGAAATAAAGAAGAATTAGTTATTTCTAACTTAGTTAGCATAAACACTTCAAATACATATTCCTTTGAAGTAGATTACACATATAAAGGAGATCTAAACTATTCCGACAGAAGTGGGTTCTTCCTTCATGAAAAAGGACTTTCATATAAAGACAGGGGCAAGACTTATATAGTAGAAGAGAAAGTGGCATACACTATGAGTGAGCCACAAGATGCCCGCCTTTGGGTAGTTTGCAATGACAGTCCACACGATAAAGCAATTTTAACTTCTTCGGTAACTGTGCCAGAAGGATTTATAGTATCTTCAAATGGAAAAAGTACTATTACAGAAAATTTAGATAAAAGTAGAATTTTCAACTTTAATCATAAATATCCAATTTCAACTTATTTGATGACGTTTGCAGCATCTAAATTTGACACATTTTCTCATACTTTTACTAGAAAAACTGGTGAATTAGACCGATTAGATACAAACTCTTTAGTGCCAGTCAACTACTACTTTTGGGCGACAGATAACCCGACCTCGGACACATCAACTCAAATTTACAATGTAAAAAAATCATTTAAAAATATGGTTGCAATGATGGAACATTTCTCCGACAAAATGATTCCATACCCATTTGAAACTTATGGAATGACAGCTGTTGCTCCTTTCCCTTATGGGGGTATGGAACATCAAACAATGACTACTATACATAGAAACTGGTTGGCAGGTGCTGAATCTGGAATAGCACACGAACTTGGACATCATTGGTTTGGCAATTTGGTAACTTGTGCCACTTGGCAAGATTTATGGCACAATGAAGGAGGAGCAACTTGGACAGAAGCACTTTGGGCAGAGAAAGTTGGCGGTAAAGATGCATATAAATTTTACACTTATAGAAATGCATCTAATTATTTGAACAGCAATCAATTTTTAAGTTTACCTGCTATTGCCGATGTAACTATTCCGCAATTATTCACTGGAGTTGGTGGGCCACTTGTTTATCAAAAAGCTGGATTTGTTTACCACATGCTTAGAGCTTTATTGGGCGATGAAGCATTTTTCAAAACTCTACGTGAATTTCATTTAGCTTATAAATTCAACTACATTGAAACATCAGATTTTGCTGACTTTTGGGCGAGTAAAAATCCAAATTTAGAAATAGATTTGAAAGTATTTATTGATCAATTCATTAATAAGCCTGGGCATCCGAAATACGAACTTACTCCATTGATTTACGATGGTAGCAATAAAAATATTCCTAAAGTAAGAGTTAAAGTAAGCCAAATCCAGTCGAAAATACAAAATGTTGCTGTTGGTACTCCAGAGGTCTTTATTGGATATTTAGATTTGGTGATGTATAAAGATACTACTTTTACAACTTCCGACATATCGAGAATAAAAATAACCCAAAAGGATACTATAATTGAATTTCCAAACATTACTTATGTTCCTACTGCACTTGAAGCATTATCTTTTGATTTTCTGTGTATTTCGGAGGATAAACAAGCCATTACTTCAATAGAAAGCGATGAAATTGGAGATGAAATTACTGTTTCAAGCCACTCAAATGGCAAATCTCCTAGTTTTAGTATTGAGAATTTAAGTCAAGGAATTACTCAAATACAGTTGCTTGATTTGAATGGCAGATTTATACAAACATTGTTTGAAAGTCAAACAGAGAAAGGCACATTGAAATTTAGTAATGATTTGAGCGATGTAGCAAACGGTGTTTATTTTGTGATTGTGAGAAACAACAACAGAATGAAGACAACGAAAGTGAGCTTAATAGATTGATTCTTCTATAAATAATGATTTAGAATTTGAGCTGGGTATAAATTAATTTTATACCCACTTTTTTTGTCTAATTGAATTATCACTTCAATATTTATTATCAACTTAAAAAACTGATTGTACCTTCGGTTTTAATTATTGTATCTTTCCGTTCTTTGTCGCCATTGGAAAGATACTGACTACGTTGTTTCCAAGCTCTCTCTGTTCCCAAACTAGCCAAAAAGATAGTGTTAGTTCCCATTTTGTTATTTATCTTATCCATAGCCTGGGTGGCAAGAGCCAGCTTTTCTCTATTTTCAGTATCAAATAGTCCTAACTGTGTAGTGTTTGCAGCAGTAAAATCATGAAGCACAACCCCAGCTTTGTTGTAACGTTTGCCAAATTTGAATATTTTCAATAATGCCTCTGTGGCATAGTGAATTAGTTCGGCTGTGAATGCAGTCGCAACAGGTAAATTTATAGAGTAGCTATTGGCGTACCGCTCTTCTTTGAAAAAACTAGTGGTAATAAACACACCTATTGAGTTGGCTTCGGACTTCTGTTGTCGCATTCGTTCTGCAGCTTGGCTCACAAAAAAAGCTACAGCTTCTTTCATATCCTCGTATCTTTCTATTTCCTTGCCGAAAGATCGAGAAAAGCCAATCATTTTTTTGTTAGGTCTCTTGTAATTCATAGAAATACAAGGAAAACCCTTTAGCTCTTTAAGAGTTCTCAGTCCCACCACAGACATTGTCCGCTTCACCCATTTTTCATTGAGTTTACTGAAATCAAATGCGTTTGTTACTCCATATCTTACCAATCTTTTTGAGTGTCTTCTGCCAACACCCCATAAGTCTTCCACAGGTGTGCGTTCTAAAAAAGGAGATAAATCGTCATACTCCAAGAAGTTCAAAACTCCTTTATACGACAAATCTTTTTTAGCTATTCGGTTGGCAGCTTTTGCCAATGTTTTTGTGTTGGCTATGCCAATTGTAACTGGGATATTTGTTTCTTTTTCAATTGTTTCAAGTATTTCTCTGCAATAAAGCGAAGTGTCGAAACGCTTAAAGCCATCTAATCTAATAAAAGCTTCATCTATTGAATAGACTTCCACCAATGGCGAATAGCGACGTATCACATTCATTACTTTATGAGATATGTCATTATAGAGAGCAAAGTTGGCAGAGAAGAATCTCACATTGTGCTTCTTGATTAAATGCTCTATTTGAAATTTGGGAGTGAAATTTTTAATACCAAGTGCCTTCGCTTCTCTATTGAGAGCGATTATTACTCCATCGTTATTGGAAAGCACCACGATAGGTTTATCGTGAAGCTCCGCCATATTCACAGAGCGTTCGCAAGCGGCATAGAAGCCGTTGCAATCAACTATTGCTATTGGTATTTGCATTTATTTCTCTGATATTGAATGCAATTTACAACAATTTTATTGTCGCAGAAAAATAACTTTTTCTTCAATTTATGTACCAAACTATAAATGAATGGGTTACAATATTAATTTTTTTTGGAGAGCATTTAGGAAGCTATTTCTTGAAAATTAGAAACAAAGTTGGATTATGTTCGCTTATAACTTTTTCTACTGAAGCAACTTGATTTCTTCACGGAAAACTTTATAGTGTTTTACCAATATTAATATGTTCATAGCAGCAAATAGATAGCAATAATCTATTGTGTGTGAAAAAGTGAGTGTTTGAGTTTTATAAATAACAAAATCGGGTGTGCGAAAAACACTTATAATCGAAACCAAAGAAGCCACTACATTAGCAATTATTATATTTCTTTTCACTATGAAATAATGAAGCGAAAATACAAACAACCACAAAAACAAACCGACTGGGCTGAATAGAATTATTCCGCCAGCCGCAGTTGCAAGCCCTCGGCCACCTTTCCATCCGAGAAATGGATTCCAATTGTGGGCTGCTATTGCAAGCAATATTGCTAAAGCTGGCAAATAGAAATTCCCTCCAGAAATATATTTAGCTATCCAAACAGTTAAGAAACCTTTAAAAAAATCAATCAATAGAGTGGCAATTCCCAAGGACTTACTTTGAGAAATATGGTACAAATTATAAGCACCCATATTGCCAGAGCCACTATTGAGAATATCTTGTTTAGCAAAATACTTAGCCAAAATTAATGCTGTAGGAAATGCACCCAAGCCAAAGCCAATGGCAAGAATAAGCAAGGATTGAAAATTAATATATTCTATCATTATTTCTCCTGCAATAATTTAGTTTGCAGATACGAAACTACAATTAATATTATAAACAATAAATAAGCAATTGCCGAGGCATAGCCCATCATATCGGTTTTATCGAATGCGTATTTGAATATTTGATAAACAACAGTAGTGGTGGATTTCAGCGGGCCACCTTTGGTCATAATAATTATTTCTACAAACACTTGTAAGGATTTTATAGTATTGATAATTAAAACAAAAGTGAGTGTTGGCTTTAGCAAAGGTAAGGTTATCATTCGGAATTGCTGCCAAGCACTTGCTCCAGCAAGTCGTGCCGATTCATATAAATCATTCGATATAGCTTGAAGACCTGCCAAGAATAGCACCATATAATATCCAGTTGCTATCCATATATCCATTGCCATAATAGAATAAAGTGCTGTATTCGGCTCTAAAAGCCAACCTTTGGATGGAGTAGGTATTGAGACAGCTTGCAATAGTAAATTCAAATATCCATCTTTTGCATATAGATTTGTAAATATTAATGCCAATACAACAATAGAAGTTACAGATGGCAAAAATAAAATAGAGCGAAAGAAATTCTTAAACATAGCCAATTTACTATTTAGTAAAATAGCCAAAAAGAGAGCTAAAGCTGTGGAAATTGGAACTGTACCAAGAGTGAAAATCCCACTTACTTTGAGCGAATGCCAAAACAAATCATCTTGGAAAACAGCAGAGTAATTCCCTAATCCTACAAAAGTTGAATCGCCAGTCAGACTATTATATTCATGAAAGCTTAAAAATGCAGAATATAGCAGTGGATATAGCCAAATGCTCACAAATACTAAAATCCAAGGGGCTAGCAGAAAAAGAGTAAAGCTATGATAGTTCCAGCTTTTCTTCATTAAATTTCACCTAACATTGAATAAAGCAATTCAAGTGGCAACCCCACTACATTATAGAAATCCCCTTCTATTGAACTCACGAAAGTAGCACCGAAATCATCTTGAATACCGTAAGCTCCAGCTTTATCCATTGGTGAGCCAGTTGAAATATATGATTTAATCTCGATTTGCCTCAAGTTTCGGAAAGTTACTTTAGTTTCTTTATGTTTCACAAGTATTGTATCAGAAGCTGTATTAGCAGCTGCCACAGCAGTGAAAACAGAATGGGTATTGCCAGATAGCTGAGTTAACATTTCAAGTGCTTCCAGTTCCGTGCGAGGTTTATTAAGCACCTTACCTTCGAGATACACAATAGTATCGGCTGCTATAACAATTGCAGGATATTCTGTTAAATTCAAAACGCTTTCAGCTTTGCTTCGAGCAAGTTTTTCACAATAATCCACTGGATTTGTAAATTCAATTGCATCTTCATCGAAATCCGAAACTATTACTTCAAATTCAAGCCCCATACTTTCCAAAAGTGATTTGCGACGAGGCGAACCAGAAGCTAAGATTAAAGGCAATTGCAAATGCAATAGTTCTTTGAAAATAGATTTCATATTTAGATTAACTCCACATTTTCAACTTTAGAAAGTCTTTCCAAAATTAGCTCCCAAGCTATATTTTCTGTGTTTCTTCGTTTATAAAAACGGCAAAGATAACGCAATGTGAATGTTACAGCAGCGTTTTCAATTGCAATTGTTACTTTGGGATTGTGTTCTGGGAAAAGCAATTCCTCATAGTGCATTTTTATTTCTTCTATTTCTTCTGGAGTCAACTTATGACTGATTAGCTCCGCCACTTCTTCCAAGATAACTTTCACCGCTCTCAAATCGGATTTCAAACTCACACGCAAATAGATTTCATTCCAAATGCTTGAAGCTCCACGGCTATAGTTAGCAACAGTTTGAATTATTACTAAATGGTTTGGAATTTTAATTATCCTTCCCGTGGGTTCATCTCCATCTACCCAATTGCCCACTTCGGCTACCGAAATATAAAGCAATCCAAAATCCATCACATCGCCACTTATCTCACCTATTTGGATTCTATCGCCTACTTCAAAAAGTCCACGCCAAATTATTACGAAATAAGAAGTAAAGTTTCCAACTAACTCTTTATTTGCCAATACTAACGCTGCCGAAACTAAGGACAATAAAGAAAGTACACTTTTATAGCCCTCGAACCACACCACAGTCAAATTAAGCAAGGCAAAAATTGTGGCTATATAGTTTGAGGTTTGTCGCCAAAGGTATTTTGCGTTCAGCTTAGTTACTTTCTGGTTAATTACCCTTCCCAGTATCCCTCGAATTGCTAGTGAAACTAGTATGATACCGAATGAAGCCAGTACTTTAAACTGTGTGGAATCTAACAATTGGAAGAATTTTCTCATTAATCTAAATTAGTTTATAGTTGTAACTACAAAAATAAGTGTATTTGCTCAAAGTTTGTTAAAAGTTGAGAATTTTTTTTTGATGGTGGGGGTCTGTTTTTTCTTAAGTTGCTTTCTATCAATATTAAATCCCAAAAGGGATTTGTGCAATATAGTTCCGTAGGTGCTAACTATCAACTTTTCTACGTCCTTTTGCATTTCATTCCACCTCCAGTCATCAAGCAAATAATGATTTACACAAATTAATTTTACAAATTTTAGAACTTCCTATCTCACCTCTCTCTAAATTTCTTTTTTTGTAATTACTTGATTTTTTCGCAATTTGTAGAATGAAATTACAAAAATCTTTAACTTTAGCTATTGCTCCTTTGCTTGCATTGGGACTTTTCCTATTAATGTCTAGCAATGGAATTAATCCAAACGTTGCCAAAATGGCTGGTCTTGCCCTCTGGATAGCTATTTGGTGGCTCACCGAAGCTGTTCATTTGGCTGTTACTTCGCTATTGCCAATTATCTTTTTGCCAATATTGGGCATAGCAGATTCTAAAACTACTGCTCAGCAATATATGGATCCGATAATTTTCCTTTTCATAGGAGGATTTATAATTGCATTTGCTATTGAAAAATGGGAATTACATAAAAGAATAGCTTATAAGATACTGCAAATTGTAGGCGTTAGCACAAGCAGAATACTCTTCGGCATTATGCTCACATCATTTCTACTCTCTATGTGGATTTCTAATACTGCTACTGTAATGATGCTGATTTCGGCAGTTATTGCTATCATTTTACAAGTTGAGAATTTATTCAGCGAGGAAAAGCATTCTCACAATTTTTCTACTGCTGTTCTAATTGGTTTGGCCTATTCTGCTACAATTGGAGGAATGGCTACTCTGGTTGGAACTCCTACCAATATGATATTTTATAGAGAATACGTAGAAAAATACTCAGGTCAAGGTGATTTGAATTTCTTCACTTGGTTTGCAATTGGCTTTCCCATTGCATTACTGTTTTTAATAGTTACTTTTTTTATTCTGAAACGGCTTTTCCTAAAAAATTCTAAATTTGAACATTTACCTGAACATCATTTTGGGAAAATGTACCAAAACTTAGGCAAAATGTCTTTTGAAGAAATTGTAATTTCTATTATTTTCTTATCCACAGCCGTGCTTTGGTTCACTCGTGCCGATATTGATTTCGGAGTTATCAAATTATATGGTTGGAATAATTTTTTCGCAAAAAAAGAATTCTTGCAAGATAGCACAGTCGCTATAGCAATGGCAGTTTTACTTTTTATTATACCTGCAAAAAGCAAACCCAATAGTGCTATATTAGTTTGGGACGATGTAAAGAAATTACCTTTTGGGATAATACTCCTTTTTGGCGGTGGCTTTGCCTTGGCAAAGGGCTTTGAACTTTCTGGCTTAACAATTTGGCTTGGCTCTCAATTGCAATTCGTAGCTGGTGCTAATATTTATTTAGTAATTTTATTGCTTTGCGTTTTAATTACTATCATAAGTGAATTTGCTTCCAACGTTGCCTGCATTCAACTTATGCTGCCAATATTGATAGCAATGCAGCACACTATGGGAGTAAACCCATTAATGCTAATGATTCCAGCCACACTTGCTTCCTCGCTTGGCTTTATGTTGCCTGTGGCGACTGCTCCGAACACCATAGTTTATGGTAGCGGTAAAATTAAAACAAAAGATATGCTTAAAGCAGGGCTTTTGATTGATATTGTTGGGATAATAATTATTAGTTTGTTTAGTTTTTTAATTAAGTAATGAAAATAGTAGAGACGCATAATTAACGTCTCTACTGGATTTATCTACTTATTACTATTGGGATGCTTATGCTTTCTATCCCCAGATTAACTTTTGCGAAATATATTCCTGATGATAGATTAGAGCAATCCACAATTAAGTTGCCATTAAATGGATTAATTTTTTGAATTGATAAATTTGTTGCAATAATTTTTGCTCCAAATATATCATACAAACCCAATTCTGCTTCTTCTATATTGAATGATGAATTCCAATATATCATTGTTTTTACAGAATTATTTGCAGGAATTGGATAGGGTTTTTCAAAGTACAAATAAGATTTTTCTGCATTTATCTCTGAATTTATCGAAGTGAGATTATTTAGTCGAACTTTATAAAATCCACCTGGGTATTTAGTGCTTGAGTAATAAACATGGTAGTAATCTTTATCTGATTCTGTAATGTTATCCCAATAGGTGTTATAAGCATTTTCTCTTTTCCAATCAAATAAGTTGTTTCTATTATTTGACTCTAAAAAGAAGTCAACACCAACTACAAACAGTTTTGAATTAAAGTTCAACATATATCTTGCAAATGTTGGAGATATTTCCTTATAGAGTGTGTCTAGTTTGTTTGCAGATAGTACATAAAGCAGTACTAAATTTTCAATGTTCACAGAATCAACTCTTCTATTTATAACAATAAGCAACGAATCTTTTACTTTATCTATGAAATAAGGATAAATCTTATCATATTCTTGTTTTACATTCAATAAATTATCGAAGCTATTGCCACTATCTGTGGAAGTTGAGAACACTATTCTTTTTCCATCTTTCAAAACGTATGATTGAATTACGAATAAATCATTGATTGATGAGTAGTTAATAAAATCAACTTTCTTTCCCTCATTCACTTTGTGAGATACTACGTTCATACCAGTATCCAAAGTATATAAGTTTGTATATATTTGCTTTCCTGTATTAATTGCTTGTGTTATGAAATAGTTTGTGTCCAATTTAGAAAGTATTGCTTCATCGGAATACTGTCTGTTTTTGTCAATAAATAATTTTTTATTTATTGAGATAGTTTTACTATTACCAAAATCCCAACTTTTCATTACTAAACACTCATAGTCGGATGGCATTAGAACTACTAAATTTCCATTAGTATCTATATTTACGCTTGTCTTTTTAGGTAATTTATCTACATTATAAGTACTAAGTTCTTTTCGTAATAATGAATCATTCTTATTAGAAACATATGTGATACCGTCATTGTAACTATTGAAATTCTCTGCTGTTTTAGAAAAATGGTATTCTTTTTCTCCCTTGAATAAAGAATAAGTTAATATTTTGCTTTTTGTGGAAATAAATTTCCAATTCACTCCATTATTAGTTGATTTAAGTATAGATTTATAATCGCCAACTATATATAAAGTTGTGTCATCATATCTTACTAAATCATTAAATGTACCTCCTTCAGAGTAAAAGCTACTATATAAACTGGAGGCTATATAAAGAGACGAACCAACATTCTCGAATTTACTCGATTCTGAATTAAGTTTTTTTAATTTTAATCCTGAGTAAGCTCCCATATCAGACAGAGAATTAGTTGAAAGTGGAGTAAGACTAAAAATATTATTTTCAAAATTAGCTAATGTATGCAGATTTACAAAATCTAATAGCATTGCTTTTTTATTTAGATTTTCATTAGCAATTACTGCTTCATTAAATATTTTATATTTATTGCTTCCATAAACAATTAACAATTCATCTTTTTTTGATTGTATTTGAGAAACATAGCTAACCGAGTCATTAATAAATCTTTCAATCAAGCTATCTTTGCCTTTCAATAAATCTGATTTATTTATACTTATTATATCCTTGCCAATAAATGAATTAAAAAGGAGATGCTCTCTGAAAGATATTAAATAATATGGAAATTCTTTTGTTGATACATTTATTAAGGTATCGCTTATAGTGGCTATTTGATTGAATTGATAGTCAAAGACTTTCAAACTTTGAAACTCCCGAATATAGATATAATTGCTATCGGAAGCAATTGCCTGTATATCATTTATTGTGGCTATCTTTTCGACTTTCCAAGTCAGCCCATTATCATCAGATTCCAAACTTTTCCCATTTTTGGTGATCCCAATAAGTTTGCTAACATTATAATATAATTTAATTATCTCATCTCTTAAATCAGCCACTTGTTGTTTTTTCCAAGTAGTGCCATTATCTTCGCTTGTGAAAATTGAGCCATAGTTTCCATAGCAAATTATTTTCTTATTAACAATTACACAACCTTTGAAATTCATATCCTGATTATCAAAGGAAAGTTGTCTTTCTTGAGAATATATTGCACTTAGACAAGCGAAAAATAGAAAAATTATGAATTTATACATATTTACTCCTTTTAACAAATAAAGAGGAGGGGAAAACCTCCTCTTTACTTAACAATAAAATTATTTACACTCAACAATAAAACATTCTGAATTAGTGCCATCTATAATTGGTACTGCAACTTGTTTCGAAGTTAAGTAACAATTAGGCGTACCAGTAGTTGTTATAGAAATGCGTGATTGATAGTAAAGTCTTGGTGGAGTATAGTTATAGCTCAAGCAAGCATAAAATTCTTGTACACAATATGGTGTATTGTAACAAGGTTCTGCTCTTATAACATCACTATTTGGAACGTTATAGAAATTCATACAAAGTGGAGTTGATACTGTAACAACAGAGTAAAGTTGATTTCCGCAAGGCGGTACTGTGCATAAAGTAGCTGCTATTGACATTACATGATCTACTGCTTTGTTTTTCAAATCATTAAAATTTTCTTTCATTGTATAATAACAATCAGAACTTTCAGGAGTATACACATCAATTCTATATTCAAAACCATACGGACTTGAAAGTCCACATCTGAAACATATTTCAATAGTCATTCTACAAGAAATTGTGCCACTTGGTGGAACATAATTGAATGTTGTGGATGTTTGAGTCCAACCAGTGGGGCAGTTAGATTGTGCAATCCCGTTCTCAAAACTAGAGAAAAAAAGAAAGGCGAAAAGAGAAAAAGTTAATATGCTACTAGTTTTGAGCATATTTGCTAACCTATGTATATATATAGGTTTATGAAGATTGTTTGATGTTCCCATTGGAAACTCCTTTATATTAATTTAATTAGTAAATGGCATAGTGCCTTTTAATTTTAAATTGATTGAATCCATTCTTATATTTGTATGTTTTATTTGGAAGTCCAATTCCTTATAACCAAATTACAAAAAAAAATTAATTCTTGCAAATGTTTTTTTTAATAAACAAGAAAATAATAATTTTGTTACAAAGAAATTTCAAATAATTTTGAAAACACATAATTAACGTCTCTACTGGATTTAATTTATTGTAATCTCTGAGATGTACCAAAGAGTGTCTTTTTTGGTAGTAAGGAATTTTATGTTTTTTGAATAGTTAAGTTGTGTGGCTATACTAACACTACTATTGGCAAGAGTGTCTATTTTGTTTGTGGTAATTAGCTTTTCAGCAAATATTCTTTTAAATCGGTCTGCTTCGTCCACCAAATCCAATCTTTCTATTGCAAGATACTTGACTCCATTTTTTAAGAAGAAATCGGCAGCCGAATATGTATTATTACTATCTAATTCTGCTTTGAATAAGTAAACTGCTCCTTCGGGCGAATCTTGCACAAGGTCAATCTTTTTGGCTTTACGTTTAAATTCTGCTTTGATAGTAACTATCTCGCACCCAATCAAACTTAAAGAAAATAGCAAACAGACTAATCGCATATCAATTATACAAATTTAAAAATTTAACAGTTGAGTCTATTACTTCCAGTAGCTGATTGGAAGTATCATCGAAAGGATGTCTTGTATTAAAGACGTGGTTGCAATGTAATATTGGTTTTAAATTTCTTTTTGGGGAATTTATTGCAGCTGCCAATAGTGCTTCGGCTTCCTTGAAAGGCACCGTTATATCTTGCAATCCGTGAATAATATTGACTGGTAAAGTAGTGCTTGAAATAATTTTCAGCAAATCGAATCGCTCTTCGTTAGCTAATTTGTCTTCCCAATAACTATAGTTTTGCTGAAGTTTTTGCCCCGAAGCCACGCTAACTTCAATAAATCCTTTTTCTTTCCAAACATTCACTTGTCTTGGAGTGGTTCGCATTATGTTGGATATAGATGCCAATAAAGTCAATGATGAAATTCCACTAATTTCATTGCTAACTATAAGCGAAGTCGCCCCACCTAGCGAATGCCCAATTAAGTGTAGCTCTCCATTCCAATTAGAATAAATTGAATTTAATTCAGGAATTAGTTTCGATTTAAGATATGTGATAGTTTGTTTTAAATCTGCTACTTGTCTGCTTACTGTGTTATTGCTAAAATTATCATTGTCGTAGAATGATTTTGTTTCATCCAAAATACCATTCATTGAAAAGTCAATATTAATTGCAATAGCTCCAGATTTGGCTATCACTTCGGATAAGTAAGGAATAAATCCCCAATTGCGAAATCCTTTGAAACCGTGCGATATAATAACAATTGGTTTAGATTCGCCATTTTCACTTATTCTCAAATCGCATTTGATAGGCAATTCAATATCGTTCTGTAATTCAAAATAAATCTTATTCACTTTTGGAGCTTTCTTCTTTGGCAATTGTTAGATAAACTTACTATTTTTTAACTTCTTTGACTTCTTTGACTTCTTTGAAAACTGGTCTTACTGTTAAATTTGCCATTTCTTTAGCAATTTCAGTGGCTGCATTTACTATTTTCGACATTCCATCGTAATTTAGTTTGTCCCAATCGTCCGTTGGCTGATGGTAGTTTGGGTGGAATCCACTAAAAAACATTAGAACTGGTATATTCTTTTTTGCAAAAGAAGAATGGTCGCTTGGGCCTTTTCCAGTTTGCACTTTAGTTATTTTAAGCCCTTGAGCATCAGTAGTTTTATTTACTATAGCATCAAATTCATCCGCAGTTCCTAATCCCCAAATCTCAACGGAATCTTTCTTGCTCATTCCTACCATATCTAAATTAAGCATAGAAGATATTGTTTCCAATTTAATAGGTGGATTCGCCACGAAATGCTTTGATCCGAGTATCCCCATTTCTTCAGCTGCAAAAGCAATAAATATCATAGAGCGTTTTGGTTTTTCCTTGCCAAAGCGTTCCATCAGTTCTAGCATTGCAGTAGTGCCGCTAGCGTTATCGTCCGCACCATTATGAATTTCCTTTGCACCCGATTTTGAATTTCTTGGTTTTCTTAATCCCAAATGGTCATAGTGTGCTCCCACAACCACATATTCACTTTTCAGAGCTGAATCACTTCCTTCAAAATATCCGAATAAATTTGAAGTAGAAGTTTGCTTCATATTGATTTTCATATTAATATTGCAAGTTACGTTTGGCAATATAAAGCTTTTCGGTTTTTTAGTATTATTGATTTCTTTTTCAGATGTAACTAAATCGGCATTTCGAGGGAAGAATCTATTGATAGCAAATCTATTTGCTTGAACAACTGGAATCTTGATATAAGAAGCATCGTAATAATCCAAATTATCAAATACATTTGCAGAATCGCCTTGTATTTTTAAAAAAATTATTCCAACTGCTCCCATCTCTTGAGCTTTTAATGTTTTTGAAGTATAACTTGTATATTTGCCAAATTTACTGTCTTTCTTATCGCCATCGGGGGAACTAGTCAAGCAAATAACTACTTTGCCTTTCACATCAATTTCTTCGTAATCATTATAGCTCAATTCCTTAGCAGATATCCCATAGCCCACAAAAGCTAATTCGCCATTTGCAACTCCAGATTTGGACCAGCCCAAATGCAACCATTCGCTTCCTGCACCAAGCTTGTTACTTCTTGGTTTGATTTTATCGTTTGGTACACCTGGTTTTGGCACAAACACAGCCATATCTATAAAAGAAGTTGAATCGAGTTGACCTTCAATTGGAACATCAAAATTTTGTGTGTAGCTAGAGCCAAACATTTTCAAGCCATTCTTAGCAAATTGTTCCGTAATAAATGTTGCAGCTTTTTCTATTCCTGGAGTTCCAGCATATCTGCCTTCCAGCTCATCGGATGATAAGAATTTAACGTTAGCTTTAAGCTTTTCGATAAGTTCGGGTTGGGCAAAAGCAATACTTTGAACAAATAAGATTGACAACAATAAATAGATTGTATATTTTCTCATTAATTTAGCCATATAGTAGGAGGGTTAATCTTCTTTAAGTCCACGACCAGATTTACTCAATTTGCCTTCGGCTTTGAGTTTATCTAAAACTGAATCGAGAATCCCATTAATAAATTGGTTGCTTTTTTCTGTTGAGTATTTCTTAGAGATGTCTATCGCTTCATTGATACTCACCTTTGGAGGAATTTCGGGGAAGTGCAAAAGCTCTGCCACTCCAATTTCCAAAAGTATTTTGTCTATAGGAGCAATGCGTTCCATATCCCAATTTTTTGCAAAATCTTCAATAAGTTTATTAGTTTCGTCTTTGTTTGCTAAAATGTGTCCAATAAGTTCTTTGGCGAACAGAATTTCTTCCTCTTTCCAAACAATTGGAGTGTCGGATTCTATTTCGTAAATTTCTTCTGGATTAAGCAGTTTGTCGAAATGTTCATCGAAATCTTCTTCGAAATTAAATTCTCGGAAAAAAACGTGGAAAAAGATGTCTTTGATGTCAAGTTCACAAAATTCAAAGGCAAGAAGCACTTGCATAACTTTTTCGCGTGCAAGTCTTCGGTTTCCTTTCAGATTCTTAGTTTTGCTGAGAGGATATAAGTCGGATAGCTCTAGGGACATAAAAAAGAACTTAGATTTTGTACCAATTTTGATTAATTTAGTTGTGCAATATAATTAAAATTCTTGTTAGTTATTTAAAAATGCGAATAAATCTTCAATTATTTGAAACTTAGTTATGCCAAATAAACTCGAAATTTCAGATTTAATAATAGAAAAGCTCTCCAATGCAAGTCATATCGTGGTGCTTACAGGTGCTGGAATATCTTCAGAAAGTGGAGTGAAAACATTTCGTGACCCCGATGGTATATGGGCGAAATTTAATCCTCAAGAACTGGCAAGTATTGATGGATTTATGTCAAATCCAAAATTAGTATGGGATTGGTATCAAGAGAGAAGAGCAATTGTTGATTCTGTAAGACCAAACACAGGACATTTGGCATTGTCTGAATTAGAAAAGATTACGCCTAAGCTTTCACTTTATACCCAAAACGTGGATAAGCTGCACCAAAGAGCAGGCAGCCAAAATGTGCAAGAGCTTCACGGTAATATAGTTGAAAACAAATGTTTCGATTGCAATAAGCCCCACGTAGAAAATATCACTAACGGTGAATTGCCAAAATGTAAGTATTGCGGCGGCAAAATCAGACCAAATGTAGTTTGGTTTGGCGAAATGCTTCCTGAAAAAGTACTTCAAAATGCAGAAAGAGATGCAAGTCATTGCGATTTCTTCATAACAATTGGCACTTCTGGCGAGGTTTACCCTGCCGCAGGTTTGCCTGCTTTAGCAGTTCGCAATGGAGCTTATGCTTTGGAAATAAATGCAAATGAAACCAGTATAAGCAAAATGCATCATTCTAATATATTCGCACCATCTGGATTGGCATTGCCCGCAATAGTAGAATTATTAAAAAACAAAACAAGGTAATAGAAAAATGATTTACGGAATTGGGATTGATATTGTTGAAGTGGAACGTATCCAAAAATCAATAGAAAACTATGGCGATAGATTTAAAAATAAACTTTTTGCCGAAAACGAAATTGAATATTGTGAGAAGTGGAAAGATAAAAAATTTGTGCATTATGCAGCAAGATTCGCCGCAAAAGAAGCATTTTCCAAGGCAATTTCTACTGGTATCACACAAGGCTTTTCATTCAAAGATGTAGCAATTCAAAACGAACCATCGGGTCAGCCTGTGTTAGTTCTTGGAGGAGATATGAAAGAAAAATACGGACATCTGAAAAGCTATGTAACACTATCCCACACAGACAATAATGCAGTAGCAGCAATAGTTTTGGAAGAAGTGTGACCTTATATACCGAAAATTAGGTTATTGAAGTTAGAAACGGATGTCTTGTGTCCTTTATAAAACTCAACCCCCACATACCCAAAAGCTCTTTAGGGGGTGAGCTATGCACCCCTCACACCACAAAATATTTGCTTTCTTTTGTTTCTAACCATTGGTCTAATGTTTGGGCGGTTTTGTCTTTTTCGGAGATTTCTGGTTCTGCTATTCCAACTTCTTCGAACTGCCAATCTATTCCAACTTTGGTATCTGCCCACGTGATGTTGCGTTCGCAAGCAGGATTCCAAACGGCTGTGCATTTGTACTGCACTTCTGTGCCATCTACTCTTGCTAAAAATCCATTAGCAAATCCTGGTGGCACCCATAGCACTTGTTTATTCTCTTCGCTAATTAAATATTTTCGGTATTGCCCAAGAGTTGGCGAGTTATGCCGTATGTCCACCTCGCAGACTAATGCTTCGCCACGAGTAACTCGAATTAATTTACCCATTGGTTTGTCCCATTGGAAGTGCATACCTCGCAGCACTCCTTTGGCACTTTTGGAATGGTTGTCCTGAATAAAATTAGTCGGCAAACCATATTTCTCAAATTCATCGGCTCTATAGCTTTCCATAAAAAAGCCACGGCTATCTCCAAATACTGCCGTTTCAAAAAGAACTAATCCATTCAGCTCTTCTTTAATTATTTTCAATCCCATTTTAGTCTGCTTCGTTAAATCCTATATGAAATAGTGCTTCCCCTTGATGCACTACAGGCAAATTATTTATTCCAAAAACGTAGCAATCGTGTGGAGCTTTCACTTTCACTTCCGATTCGCCATAAGGGTCGGAAATCACACCTATTACTTGTCTTTTCTTGATTTTCTCACCATTTTTCACCATTGGTTTGAATAGTCCCGAAGCTTTAGCTCTCAGCCAACTATTTCTAGAAAGCACAATGGGTAAATGTTCGGAATGTTTTGTAGTATCTATCATTCCTAGCGATTTCATCAATCTACGTGTTCCAGCAATTCCTTCTTCTATTCCTTGTGGGTCTAGCCGAAGTGATTCGCCAGTTTCATAAACTAATATTGGTTTATTTGCTTTTTGAGCAGTTTTACGAATAGTCTTATCCATAAGTGGCGAATTGATTATGAATGGCGGTTGGAATGCTTCTGCGTATTCTAAATTTTTCTTAAAATTAAAATCGCATCTAATCTGTGGGAAATTAGTTTTCTTTTCCCCACCAGTATGATAATCCACTCCCAAATCAATCACTGGTAATATATCCTTTGTGAACGAATGTGCTATCAAGCTTGCGAGCGAGCCATTATCTCCGCCTGGGAAACATCGGTTTATGTCTTTGCCATCTGGTGTTTCTCTTTTGTAATTGATAAAGCCGAAAATATTCAAAATAGGAATAGCTATCACAGTCCCACGCTTGGGTTGCAAATGTCCAGCCACTTTCAATCTACGAATAATTTCCACTCCATTAATTTCATCTCCGTGAAGTCCAGCAATTAGCAATAGAGTTGGTCCATCGTTATTTGAGCGGTAAACAGAAATAGGAATATCAATTTTAGTGGAAGAAGGTAATTTAGCAACATTCAAATTGATTATCCTATTTTCACCCTTTTCAATATAATTCCCAAGTAATTTCAATACATCTGGCATATTTATCTTACCTTAAATTTCTTTATTATTTGAAGAACTACCAACATTTCTTTCGATATATTCAATTATATCTCCAGCTATATCATTTTGGGTTGCAGTTTCTATTCCAAATAGCCCTGGCGATGAATTTACTTCAAGAATAAGTGGTCCACGTTCCGATTGAAGAATATCAACACCAGCTATTTTGAGTTCCATCACATCGGCAGCACGAATAGCAGCAACTTGTTCGGCAGCATTAAGCTCTATAACTTCAGCTTTACCACCTCTATGTAAATTAGAGCGGAAGTCTCCTTCCAATCCTTGTCTTTTCATTGCTCCCACTACTTTACCGTCAACTACGAATGCACGAATGTCTGCCCCACCAGCTTCTTTGATAAATTCTTGGATTAACACCTCAGCTTTTAGTCCAGAAAATGCTTCGATTACTGATTTTGCTGCTTTGTGTGTTTCAGCCAAAACGACACCCAGCCCTTGAGTTCCTTCCAATATTTTTATAATCAGAGGTGCTTTACCCAATTGCTTGATAATGGATTCCACATCGGTATCTTTGGGGTGGTTTGCAAAAATTGTTTTTGGTATTCCCAAGCCAAGTTGCGAGATAATCTGCAAGCTACGTAATTTGTCCCTTGAGCGAACTATTGATTGAGAACCATTGGCACAAAATACTTTCATCACTTCAAACTGACGAACTACAGCTGTTCCATAGAATGTAACAGACGCACCAATTCTTGGAATTACAGCATCAATATCGGTCAGCTCTTCTCCATTATATTGAATTCGGGGGTTCCCGCCTTCAATTATTATATTACATTTTGTGTGGTCAATCACTCGCACATCGTGTCCACGAGCTTTGCCAGCTTCAACAAGTCGGCGAGTAGAATAAAGTTTTGAATTTCGTGATAAAACAACAATTCTCATAAAGCACTCTTTGGGTTAATTAATTTTAGGAATTTAACAAAAATATTTTTGAAACATCAACTATAAATTTATTCCTTAGAAATTTTCTTCCCAAAAGAATAGGATATTTCATTTTGCTGCGGTTAGTAAGAGTAAAATGTGTCTTAAAATTAGAATCGCCAAACTTAACTAAAAGATTGACAACATATCGGGTTTGTGTTTTCCCATTGCTGGAGCGTACTTTTTTCTTTTTAAAATTTTTAATTATAAGAAGTTTGTTATTGTAGTTGGGGTGGTACGGATCGAGCAATTCCAAACGCAAACGAGTAGTGCCATCGGGCATTTCCTCTTCCACAATATGGTGGCAATGTAAAGCAGAAGTATATGCGCCAGTGTCAATTTTGGCAGTTAAACCAAGAATGCCTAAATTTGGCAAATCTATTTTCTCTTTTCTTCCAATAGTAATCATTTTGTAAATATAATTGTATGATAGGAAGTAAAAAAGCAAAAGATGTAAACAATTGAAAAATTTAAAAATGAAAAGCAATGAAAATAAAGTTAATTACAATTGGCAAAACTTCAGAAAAATACCTTTTAGAAGGAATTAATGAATACGTCAAAAGATTAGGTAGATTTACAAAATTTGAATTGATAGAGTTGTCCGATGTGAAAAATGGTAACTCCTTCCCTATAAAAGAACTTCAATTGCTTGAGGCGAAAAAAATTGAAGAATACACAGGAAAAAACAATGGTTTACTGTATCTTTTGGACGAAAAAGGAAAGGAATATACTTCAAGCGTATTCGCTCAATTCATTACGAAGTCTATGAATACTGGCAAAGATATTAGTTTTGTGATAGGTGGAGCTTTCGGATTCGATAGTGCTTTCAAAGAAAAAGCTGATGGACTTATCTCAATGTCTAAAATGACGACCACCCACCAGCTAATTCGACTTATTTTCACAGAGCAGCTCTATAGAGCTTTTTCTATAATTGAGAATCTGCCATATCATAATGAATAGTATATTTATCAATTTCTTGCTAATCAGTATTCAGAACTAGTTCGGTAAACAGTACCTTTAAATGTAGCCACAAGCTCTTCTTTCTGGTTTTTAATTTCTACGTTGAAAATCCCAATTTTACTTGTAACTGAAATTGGAGTGACAGAAGCAGTTATAACATCGCCTGCTTTACAAGGTTTTGTGTGGCTAATGGAAGTTTCTATAGAAACAGCTTTTCTGCCATAAGAATTGGAGGCAAATGCAAGAGCCGAATCCGCCAAACTATAAGTTATACCTCCATGGGCAATATCGAATCCATTTAGCATTTCGCTTGTTATAATCATTTGCAAAACACATCTGCCCTCAGAAATCTCTACTAATTCTATGTCTAACAACTTACTAAATCTATCATTTGAGTACATTTGTTGGAAAATTTCTTCTGGAGTCATTATGGTAACTTTTTCTATTTAATTGATCAATAATTGCAATTTAGATAATATTTTTTTTATTTCTTTATATTTCTTAAAAAATATTCAGAATCTTTGTTAATTTTTACTAAATTGCATAATGGCAGAACCAAATTCACGTGGAAAATTATTAATTGTAGATGATGACAAATTCATCACAAGACTTTTTGGCAATATGTTTGCGAACTTATACGAAGTGCAAACAGCTGACTGTGCCGAAAATGCTTTATTACTTTTAAAAAAAGGATTTATTCCTGGGGTTATTCTTTCTGACCATTTGATGCCAGGAATGAACGGTGCTGAATTTTTAGCAGAAACGCTCAGAATCACTCCCGATAGCACTCGAATTATAATTACTGGAACTACTGAGCCAAAAGAAATTATTGGTATAATAAACCAATCAAAAGCTTTTATGTATTTAACAAAACCAGTAGAACAAATTTCATTAGTGCAAGCTGTGAGAATTGGATTTCAGTATCATATCAATAAACGCGATCTAAAACATATTAGCAGCGATTTTCAAGCACAAAATAAAAAGCTTGAAGCGGAACTTGCTAGACTTACCAATGAAGTTTCTCGCCAAAGAGAAATTAGCGAAAAGCCAAAGAATGATAGAATTGGCATTGCTAAATTGCTTAACAATCAAATTCAGAAAAGTGAGAATTTATATTTTGCACCACATACTAGTGCTGTCCTTGCTATGTGTAACACATTGGCTAAGGACTTGAAATTGGCTTTGGTTGATAAAGCTACATTGGGTTATGCAGCTCAAATACATAATCTACATTTGTTAAATTTAGATGACAACCATAAGTTATTAATACCCAGCAAAAAACATAGTGCCGAAATAAATGCTTATTTATATGGAAATTTTAAATCAACTTTCGAGAATTTATTGATAATTCCAGAAATGAAACAAATAGTTGATTTGAATTTGAGATTATATGATTTTCTTGATGTAAAAATGAATGCTGGCGAAGAATTTTCAAAAAAATATAGTCAAGAGTATCAATCATTGGCAATTTCCAACAAGTATCATAACTATGTTTACCTTATGGAAAATAGCCAGTTATCAGAGCTAAATGAAAAGGGTGAAATAACTCAAACTCCTGAAGAAACTCTTCGGAAACATACTGAGTTTAAAGCAAATATTGATATCCATACGGTAGGAATGGATAAATTAGTTGTAGAAACATTTTTGGATAATGTCAATTTTGAAAAAGATGGGCATTTTATACCAATTAAACAAGAATTAAAAGTTTACAAAGATCCTTTGGTTAAACGACCAGAAGTGTCTATCCAAATAGTAGAAAGTGCTGATGGCGGAAATGAAGTAGGATCTGAAGATAAAATTGTTATTCAAAAAACATCTATCGTCAGATTGAGAGTTGCTGATTTAAAAGTCGGTATGGTAGTTGGCCAAGATGTAGTTACTATTCGTGGCTCTGTACTTGTGCCAAAAGGTACTACTATTGATGCAAAATTACTTTCAAAAGTTCGACAGTTAGAATCCACTGGCCTTGTGGATAACAACCAATCTATTGTAGTACTTAATAAATAACTCTAAATTTTGATACTAAATCTTTCCAAGTCGCAGTAAGGACTTCATTGAAAATAAGAAATTTGAAAAAATTGATTTTTCTCAATTACCTCTTGCCGAATATTATAAATCTAGTTTTAATAATTCCAATTTCAATTTATCAATCATTTCCAACACTTCATTTCAAAATGTGGATTTTATTAATTGTAAAATGCTTGTATTATATTTCACTGAATGTAAACAATTTGGATTGAGTTTTAAATTTATTTCCTACAATTTAAATGATAGCTCATTTAATAAAATGGACTTAAGAAAAACATATTTTAATCAATCATTTCTTCAAGGAGTTGATTTCACTAAAGCAAATTTAAAGGAAGCTATTTTTGTAGATTTTGATTTATATAAAGCAATTTTTGAATATACAACTATTGAGAAATGTGATTTTCGAGATTCTATTAATTTTCAAATTGATTTAAATATTAACAGACACAAAAAAGCCAAAATCCGAAGAAGAGATTTGGATTCCAATCAAAGTTAAACCTTGATTTTTAATTTTGAATATAGTTCTTGCTTTTCTAATTCTCTAATTTCGCTAGATTTCAAGCCCATTAAATCCAAATTTTCTATTTTAATTCTTATCAAGCGGAGAGTAGGCAATCCAACTTTTGCTGTCATTTTCCTTACTTGTCTATTTTTCCCTTCCGTGAGTTGGATTTCTATCCAATTAGTAGGGATAGACTTTCTCTCTCTGATTGGCGGGATTCTCGACCAAATAAAGTCTGGCACTATATCTAACAATTTTACTTTTGCTGGGCTAGTTTTATATAATTTACCATCTACATTTATCTCCAATCCATTTTCAAGCAAATTTAATTGTGCCATAGCTACTTCACCTTCAACTTGTACCAAGTAAGTTCTAATGTGTTTATATTTCGGGTTTAGAAGCCGCTCATTGAGAGTTTTGTCGTTTGTTAGTATAATCAATCCCTCACTATCTTTATCCAGCCTACCGACAGGATAGACATCTGTTGGCAAATTTAAAATGTTTCCAAGCCCTAAATTGCCGTCTTCGTCCTTAAATTGGGATAAATAACCAAAAGGTTTATTAAGCGAATAGTATTTGTATTTTTTTTCCAAGATTAAAAAGTTTAAATTTGTGTAGAAACTAAATTCGGTACTCAATGAATAAATTCAAATTAGTAACATTTTCTGTAATTATTGCATCAATTCTTTCCATTGCTTCTTGCGATACAAAATCTGGCAAAAGAGAAGAGCCAGTGGATAAAATTGAACAAGGCACCGTGAAAGACAAAACCAAAAACAGTAAATATGCTGACAAGTATGAGAATAAAGAAAGACTTATAGGTATTTGGCTCAAACGATTAGAGACAGGCGGCGGTTATGATGGCTATAATTTCAAAAAGGATTATTCCCTCGAGCTTGAAAATATTTATTTAGAAATTGGCGACAAATGGGAGTTAGATGGTGACACAATTGCAGTTTGGACACATACCGAACGCTATCCCGATCCACAGGTGATTAGATACTTCATTAATGAGCTAAATGACTCCTTGTTAATTGTTTCCCATCTAAAAGATACCATTCTCGGTGCAAAAGAAATTTACAGAAAGAAACAATAAAACCTACAACAAAAAAAAGGGGTCCTCGATAGAGAACCCCTTTTTTAATTATAAATCCAAAACTAATTATTTAGCAATGATTAGTTTTTTAACGTCTGTATAGAAACCTGATTTCAATTCATAGAAGTAAGCTCCAGAAGCTAATTTCTCCATTGGAAGTGCCACTGTATAGTTTCCTTCTTTCATCAAACCTGAAGCAACTGTTGCTATTACTTCTTTATTGCTGTTGTAGATTACTAATTCTGTTTGTCCTTCTATACCTACACTGAAATTAATGTTGCCTCCAGCTGCACCAACTGGATTTGGATTAATTTGTTGCAATTGATAATTTTTACCACTTAAAACTATTGCTCTAATTGGTGATGCACAAATATCATTCAATGTTAATGTTGTCAATGCTGGTGTCAAGAATTCAAAGCAAGAATTGCCTAAATCTGATAATGTATGCTTTATTGTTGCTGTGTATTTTTCTGGCAATTTAGCATCTTTTGTCGAATCTGTGTATGTCGGCAAGAACGTATTAAATCTTACTGTCGCTATATCGCCAGCTCCACTCAATATATTTGTGCCTATTGCTTTGATTGTAAACATTACTTTCGTTTCGTTACCAGCCGGTATTTCTGTAATTGATGCGTAATCTATTGCATATTTACCAGCCAATGCTCCACCCAATAATAATGAGTTTACATTGATATTGTTTACTTCAGCAGGGTTTTTGTTGTAAAGTGGTTTGATAAATTCTGTTGGGTATGTGAAACTTACTTCTAAATTACCAACTTTTGCATTATCAAAATTTGCTCCTGCATCTAATGTGATTTTATAACCAAACTGCTCGCCAATACTTACACCTTCCGATGGTAGAATAGGTACTCCAAATGATTTATCAGCATTTACTCTCAATACATTTGAGCTTGATGTACGTGTGTAATCATAAGCTGTTATATCGAAACTTGCTGTTCTTGGATTTACATCGCCTAAAATATCTGTATTATAGCTCAAAGTTACTGTTCTTTGGGCTAAAGCTGCTGTTGGGCTAAATGTCATTGTAAATGATCTTGATGAACCTGCTGCTACTGTAAATGCACTATTCATTGCTGCATCATTTAATGTCAAGTTTGTGTTGTAATTTGATGCAAAGTTTGATATTGTTATTAGAGTTGTGCCTGTGTTGAACAATTCAAAGTTCAATACTGCTACTGTTCCTGCACAAATTGCTGTTGATTGAGTTGTCAAGTTTACACCTTGAACCAAACCATCACCTGTCCAAACTGACCTATTATTAAATACTGATGGGTTTGCACTTACTTCTGCATCTGAATTCAATACTAATGTTGCATTGGCTGGGCCTGCTTTTTGTGCCACGAATTCCGCATTCACAAATACTGCTTCGCCTGGCGCTAATTTATAGCCATTCAAATTTGGAATAGGTGTTCCTTTAGAATCTATGCCTGAGTTTGCATAGCGGAAACCTTCTGTACCGAACGATGTTAAGTTATCTGCTATTGCTGGGTTTGCATTGAATGCACCCAATGTTAATGTATCGCCAAATTCCCAAGCTGTTGCTGATTTATCTGGATTTGTTATCGACAACAATCCTGGATTTGGATTTGCTGTGTTGCCTACTATTGTGCTGCCAAATGGTATTACTTGAGTAATAACCATTCTTGGTACGATACCTGTACCTTTCAATGTTGATTTCACATCTGCTATATTTGCATTATTTACAAATGTCAATTCCACTTCATGAGTACCAGTTACTGTGGGAGAGAAATAAATTTGTGCTACAAATTTTCCACCTGCTGCCACTCTTATGTTAGGATATTTAGTTTTTATGTTAGTCAATGGAGTAACTTGGTCATCCAATAAAAATGAGTTTGCATTTCCTGATTTACTGTTGAGTAGAATGTCGTCTACTACTACTTCATCAGTACCATTGTTTTCTAATGTTATTACTGCTTTTCCTAAGTTATCTACTCCAATTTTTGGGGCTATATTGAAAGTGCCAGGTCTGTTGATTCTGTATTCACCCCAATCAAGACCATTTACTGCAAGCAATGCTTGGCTACCTATACCATCAAATTTTGATACGTTATCTGGTAATGTTGCATCTGCTGTAAATAATATTTGGTCGCTGAATGTGCCAGTTGTTGTTGGTTTAAAGAAAACATCGTATTGAATATAAGAACCAGCTTTAATAGTAATTGGGTTTGCTGGAGTTATATCTTGAGTTTTAGTTATAGCCCCATTTGCCAAATTAAACACGGCTGTGAAAGCTGGGTTAGTCAAAGCTGAAGCACCAGTTATTGTCAAATCTGCTTCAACAGAAGGGTTTTGAACTCTTACTTGTTTCTGAAATGGAGTTGGGGAATCTATATTAAAGATACCAAAATTGTGATCGTCTGCAAGAATATTCGGAGCGCCTAAGCTTGCTCTAACTTCTACTAAGTTTGCATACAAACAGCTATCGCCAACACCAATTGAATCAATTAGTAATTTTTTACCAACTGGTAAATTATTGTCTGGTGTGAATGTTACGTTGAATATTTTAGTTTCGCCTATTTGGAAATTAGTTGGCAATGTGAAACCTAATGGTTCTATTTTAAAGCCTTCTGTTTTTTTCCATAACTCTAATTTTTCTACCAATACTATTTTCTTAGAATTGTTAGTTACAGAGAATGTTTTTGAAACTGCTGGGTCGTTTAATTTGAAATTTCCAAAGTTTTCATCTTTTGCTAAATCTAATTTAGTTGCAATGTCCAAAATTGTAATTGTTGTGTCATTTCCTGCTCTATCTATGAAAACCAAATCTGCTCTTGAGTCTTCTCTTGGATTAATTTTAGTTAAAGACCAACTAGTTTGTTCAGTTTCTCCTGGTATAATTTCAGAAAGTAACTTAAATTCGTAGTTATAACTTGAATCTTCTTTCATATATGCGTCAGACAATTTTGACTGAGTAGCTGGATCGCCATTGATAATTGGATCCATTACACTACCTGATTTAATTGTCATACCATTTTCGCCATCACATTCCATTTTGTAAGTTGGAATTGGTTTCCACACATCTATATTTGACAAATCTGCCAATGCAGCACTTGTTGGATAACCATAAGATTCATAAGAACCATAGCCATAAGAATATGAAGCAAAAACTTTAGAAGGGCATCGCAACCTAAATACACCACTATAAGGAAGTGAAATGTTTTTAATTAAGAACTTTCTGTCTGGATTAGTAGCATCCACATTCATTTTGAATGGAGGAAGACTTGCAATCGTAGCACCATTCATAATTCTTACTTTTTGCCATTGCCAATCAGATGTGAATGTACCAAATTCAAAATCATTTGGAATAAGACCATTCACATCTGCCTCAACAACCACGTTTAACCAGTTTTGGCTAAATGGATCGCCACCAGCAGCATTCGGAGTACAGAAAATAATGTCATTTTGATATTGTTCAACAGGAGTCATTACCATTACAAATGGATCAGAATTACTTGAATTATCTTCTGTTGTGCCAGGATTATAGTACATTACATAGAATGGTTTAGTCGAAGTTAAAACAGCAGGGGCAGGAGCTTGCTCTATTGGCCAAAGTCTTTGCTCTTGGAAACTTTCACCTTGTGCACCTACAGTAGAAGTTACATTTACAAAAGAAACTCCATTTCTGAAAATTTCAGTATCGTTTTCTTTTGCAAATATTCTAATAATGCCTGGTTTTTTTCTTACAGCAATTTGTGGTATAATCACATTTTTACCCCAAGATACCACAGGTAATTCCATTTCACAGGTATAATCACAATATGTATTAGCAATAGGAATATTATTACAAGCGTGTCCAGTTACAAGTGCAACTGGTCTATTTGAAATGATTCTCGAACCAGTCAAATCCTGACCATCGCCATTGGTTACATTTCCTCTAGAATCTTTACTTGAAGCTGCAAAAATAAGTGTTTCACCTTTGTTCATATTCCAGTTACGAGATTGTCCTGTGCCAAGCAGAGAACCACCATCAATTTCTGTAAAAGATTGAACAGC
>Ga0163149_10001355_pt1 | contig 31557 bp, 29 predicted proteins | sample OliLakLV19MP5G1_FD_148604 | JGI IMG/M metagenome (GOLD analysis project Ga0163149, IMG submission 148604) | Freshwater microbial mat bacterial communities from Lake Vanda, McMurdo Dry Valleys, Antarctica - Oligotrophic Lake LV.19.MP5.G1 | ecosystem: Environmental > Aquatic > Freshwater > Lake >... | reverse complement strand
AGCAAGTTGTACCGCACCTGCCGTTTCAAGCCTGTCATGGTGTATTCCTTTGACCGCGAGGCGGGTGTATTTACCCAATTCGACACCATTGTTTATGACTATGGCAATCAGTTCATCGGGGAAATAGGTTGCGCCATCTCCCCCAATAACCGATACCTGTACCTGTCTTGCCGTGAGTATCTGTACCAGTTGGATTTATGGGCATCCGACATCAGCGCATCCCAGGTCACAGTAGCGGAATGGGACGGATTTAAAGACCCTTTCCCTACTACGTTCTGGCAATGTCAAATAGGGCCAAACTGCAAAATATATGTCATGGCTTTTGGCGACACTCGCTATTACCACGTAATTCATAACCCTGACGAACCCGGGCTGGCCTGCAATGTGGAGCAGCGAGGGGTACAATTTCAAACCCCAACTGGTGCTTCCATGCCCTCTTTTCCTAACTATCGCCTCGGGCCTATTGACAACCCCGGGGTGCCGTGTACGGCTACGGTGAGCGTGAGTCAGCCTAGGATACCTATAAAAGACAAGCCAATATGGGTTTATCCAAATCCAGCCAACAACTCGATAACGATTGAATACCAAGCTATAAATGGCCAGAACAACCAGTTTCTGCTTTTTAATACATTGGGCCAGGCAGTCCGGTCAGTCACGCTGCCACAAGGTCAAGCCAGCCTCCAACTTCCGCTGGGCGATCTATCCGAGGGTGTTTACTGGTACGTCATTTTTGGCCTACAAGATGCTTCTGGCAAACTTGTAATCAGCCGCTAATTTACTTTTTCTTCGGTGGGATACCCAAGGCCAGCGTCAAATCAACAACCAGACTTCCCGAACCGGTAGCAATCCATTTGGGCGGCAACATTCGGTCAATTCAACTTGTATAATTCTAGAAATTTCCATGCGTTCTCTTTTGAAAACCAAAGTATGATTATTTTTTAACACGGTGAAATCACAAGTCTACTTATGGTTTCACTTGGTTGTTTCATCATACTTGTGATCTGTCACTAATAAAAACAACGCGGGCCTCGCTACATGCGAGGCCCGCGCCTTTATTATCAGACAGTCTAACTTGCAAAAATTATCTTTTTCCAAAAAGCCCCCCCAGTAAACCACCGAGCAAGTCACCACCTTGTTGTTGTGGTTGTTGCTGCTGTTGTCCGCCGCCGAGCACAGAGCCAAGGATATTGCCAAGCAAATCGCCCATGCCATTTTGTTGCTGCGCTTGTTGGGCGCCGCCCATGAGCACATCTGCAAGGCTACCGAGGTCAAGGCCACCAGAACTTTTAGCTTTGCCCAGTACACTCATTACGATGGGCGCAAGGATGGGCAGGAGTTTCATTACTTGACCAGCACTAAGGCCGGAGGATTGGCCAATTTGTTCTGCGGCTACTTCCTGGCGGCCGCCGAGGATATGTTTGAGCATACCAATTCCGTTAGTAGCCCGTGAATCTTGGCCGCCACCCTGAAGCATTCCACCCACCATGCCTGCGAGATCGTCGAGCATGGAACCGTCGTGGTCACGGTCAAGCGCAGCTCCAAGGGCTGACAGGCCGCCTTGGTCGGTGGCATTGTTGGCAAGTCCGCCCAACAGTGTGGCGAAGATGCCGTTGGCTGCTTGTGCGGTTTGTTGTGGCTCTGCTCCGATGTGTTCAGAGAGTTGGCCGAGCATCTCATCGGAAACTTGTCCTTGAAGGATGTCCATTAAGTTCATAATCAGAAACTTAGATTGATGGTTAAGAGAATTGGTATGCTTTCCAAAGGTATTTGCCAAAGCAGAAAATTTGCCCTTATATGCGAAAGCCGCACTTTGACGCAAAGGTGTTCAAAAGTATCGTGCTGATTTTAAATTCGGCACAAAATTGGCTGGTCGGGGAAAATATTTTTCCGGGAATCCCACAAGTTTTAAGAAAACCCGCATTTTTGGGCTGCGCTCCGACCAACAATTTAAAACAGGCTGCGTTACTCCCATTCTAGAAACCCGATTGACGACTGCACACCACACATGGATTATCGCGCTGCCAAACAATTTATCCTTACCAAACTCCGCGACGAGCTCTCAAACCGATTGGTGTACCACGGGCTACACCATACGCTTGATGTGCTGAAAATGGCTGCGGAACTCTGTGATAGTGAAGGGGTTAGCGATCGAGACACCGTGCTGGTGAAAACAGCAGCCCTTTTTCACGATGCTGGCTTTGTTAAAAACAAACACGCAGGCCACGAGGCTGAAGGCTGTCTTTTGGTGCAGGAAACTTTGCCGAAATTTGGCTACAAGCCCGCTGACATTGATTGTATTTGTAGTATGATTATGTCTACTAAAATACCTCAATCGCCCAGAACGCTCCTGGAAGAAATCCTTTGCGATGCAGATCTCGATTATCTTGGACGCGACGATTTTTTTGCCATCGGCGAAACGCTTTTTGAGGAACTTCAATCCTACAGCCTCATTCAAGACGAACAATCATGGAATCGCCTTCAAGTCAGCTTTCTGAGCGCCCACCGTTTCCATACACGCACCAACAAGATGCTGCGTGAACCAGTAAAACGACGCTATCTGGAAGATTTAAACGATCTAGTAGCGACTTATGCATGACATGACTGCCCCTATTGACGACCGCTTAATTGCTTTTTTTCGAAAAAGTTTACTGGACTGGTCAGCGCATAATCCACGCCCTATGCCTTGGAAAGGCGAGCGCGACCCTTACAAAATCTGGCTTTCTGAAATTATTTTGCAGCAAACTCGTGTAGCGCAAGGCTTGCCGTACTATCAAAAATTCGTAGCGAAATACCCCAGCGTTCGTCTGCTTGCCGATGCCCCAGAAGATGATGTGATGAAACTTTGGGAGGGGTTGGGCTACTATTCCCGCGCCCGCAACCTGCACGCTGCAGCGAAGCACATCGCTCACGAACTTAATGGTACGTTCCCCAATACCTATGAGGGTATCCGCGCGCTAAAAGGGGTTGGGGCTTACACGGCCTCGGCCATTGCTTCGTTTGCCTTTGGGCTTCCCCATGCGGTATTGGACGGCAACGTTTTCAGGGTGTTGGCTCGATTTTTTGGCATAGAGACGCTTACGGATACGCCTTCCGCGCAAAAACAGTTTGCATCACTCGCCCAAAACTTGCTCGACCCCAGTCGCCCCGCTGCATACAATCAGGCCATAATGGATTTTGGGGCGACCTGTTGCACCGCACAACAAGCGCATTGCCCCGATTGTCCATTTCAATCTGAATGTCGAGCATTTTTGACGTGTAAGGTGGCAGAATTGCCTTTGAAATCAAAAGGATTGGTCAAAAAAAAGCGGCTTTTCCACTATCTGGTTTTCAACTATCAAGGGGATGTCTTTGTGCGTAAGCGAACAGGGAAGGATATCTGGCGTGGGCTATGGGAATTCCCGCAGGTCGAAGGTTCTGTTCAAGCCTCTGATTTTGGCGTAGGGACAATTCGGGAATCGGCCCCATTCAAACAATTGTTGACACATCAAGCGGTTACCGCGGTCTTTTTTGAAATTGATCTGGCAGAGGATGTTCCCGCCGAGATTTTTCAAAATCCGTTGTTTGATGGCTGTAAGCGAATTGCACGAAAAGAATTGAAAAAAAATATTGCTTTTCCAAGGGTGATTGATTGTTATTTACAAAACATTGTGCTAACTTTGAATTGAACTTTTCAATCAAATCACGTTTAAACAAAATTACCAAGCTTATGATTAACAAAGTAACCCTCGTCGGGCACCTCGGCGGCGATCCAGACATCCGCACTTTGGAAAACGGCACCCCGGTGGGCCGTTTCTCTGTTGCCACAAATGAGAAGTACAAAGACAAAGACGGCAACTGGCAGGAACAAACCGAATGGCACAATGTCATCGCGTGGCGCGATCTTGCTGAACGCGCCAAAATCCTGAAAAAAGGAAGCACGGTGTATGTGGAAGGCAAAATCTCTTATCGGAAGTACACCGATAAAGAAGGGGTGGAAAAAAACCTGACTGACATCGTTGCCCTCACGTTCCGTCTGCTGGACAAACGCGAAGGCGGCAGCAACGGTTATGAAAGCCGTATTCCAAACAGTGAGCCAGCAGTAATGCCCAGTAACCGTGGTGCCGAAGCAGTAGACGCTCCTTCCTCAATGCCTGTAGATGCCCCCCCGGCTACTGAAGGCGATGACTTGCCGTTTTAAATTTTAGGCGGATCGTCTGGTAAGGTTGATGATTGTTTATAGGGTTTGTCAGGGTTGATAACAACTATTCAAAAGCATGAATTAATCGCTTTTCGAGTATAAATATCAACCTTTATAAATCCTATAAACTTTCATCAAGCCCCAAGATCGCATCCAACCAAACGTATGGGCTGGCTACTTTTCATTTTCCTGTTATATTTTCTTTGCCTATTGGTCGAGCAAGCGCTGGTAAGTGCCTCGGCTCATGATATCGACACGTTGCGGGCTGAGGATAGCCTCGCCGCTCGTAGAGTATCCTCTATGAGCATTGAAATCCGCCCGACTTTGGCCGCTCTGTTGCTCGCACGAATACTGCTGATCTCTCTTGTGGGGGTTATTGTAGCATTTTATGTGCACAGGTCACTGGAAATCAAAGAATGGCTTTTTGGCTTTTCGGAGTTGAGTGGTCTTTCTCCCCAATTTGTTTGGGGCGTAATGGGGGCTGTTTTGGCGCTTGCCCTTTCACTTGTTATTTGGGGGATGCAAAAACTTGGTTTTAAAAAAAACAAGTTAGGGCGTGCAGCACTTTTATTGAAGCGTTTGTGGTGGTTCGCCTTTTTTTGGCGGGCTGTTTTCAAGGCATTTACTCAAAAAGAAAAAAATACAGAAGCGCAGGGGCATGGTAAAGATTCGGATGCCAATAGCACAGATGCTACCAATGCGGCCAGCGAAAAACGCGAATTGGAATTGCTGAAAAGCATAGTTCAATTTGGCGACGTTACAGTGAAACAGGTAATGCAACCACGTTCCAAGGTGGTGTCCGTAGATTTCAGAACAGGATTCCAAGAGCTGCTCGAAGTGGTGCGTCAGTCGGAGTTTTCGCGCTTGCCGGTACATGACGAAGATTTGGACAACGTTACGGGTATTCTTTATGTGAAAGACCTGGTACCGCATTTGGACAAGGACGAAAAGTTTGAATGGCAGCCGCTTATTCGAACCAATGTGCTGATGGTACCAGAAGCAAAGCGTGGTAGCGAACTGCTTCAAGAATTCAAGCAACAAAAGATGCACATGGCAGTGGTTGTAGACGAATATGGTGGCATTGCAGGCATTGTCACCATGGAAGATATTCTGGAAGAAGTAACGGGCGACATCCGAGACGAGTTTGACGAGGAAAGTGAAATCCGCTACCGTAAGATTGACGATTTCAACTATCTCTTTGAAGGTCAGACACTTCTGAACGATGTGTGCCGTCTTTCAGGTCTCGCCCCAGGCACATTTGATGCCGTACGGGGCACTTCAGATACACTCGCCGGACTTGCCCTAGAATTACGGGGCGATATCCCATTAATCGGCACAGAGGTGTTGTGGAACGGATTTTTACTTTCTGTTACCCTTGCCGACAAACGGCGAATTGAACAATTAAAACTAAGCCTTCCCAAACAGTCCAATTCTTGAAGAAGCTGTCTTTTCCTTAAAGTTCTTTTAAAGTAAGGAGATGGGGGGTGACGCTTGTAGGTTTTTCAGTTTCAGAGGTGCTACTTTTGTTCACGAATCCTCTGATCCAAACTTACAAAATCGTCTAATGAGCAGACTTCTTTTAGTTGTAATACTTTCTAGCCTCTCTTTTTCTGTGCTCTTGGCCCAAGGCACTAAGGGGCGTGTCGGAAGTGGTACCACACCGCAAACTACGATTGCGCCAAGCACAGCGGCTTCGAAGAATGCAAAGACAAGCCCCGCGGCCTCTTCTACCAAGGGCAATGATCGCAGCACGGCTCCTCAGGTTTCGCAAGACCGCGCTGCCAGTCCTACCACTTTTGGCAACGCAACCGTGAAACGACCAACTCTAGACAGGGCAGTGCGCCCATCAGATGCTAAGGCCAATCGTCCCGCTACCTATGCCCCTCCAACGAATGCTACTGCTACAAAAGGCGGTGCTAATGGCACAACACAAAAAGTAACCCCGCTCAAATCCTCTGAACGTGGCACTGTGAATTGGATGACCCTCGAACAAGCCCTTGAAAAAAGTAAGACCGAAAAACGAAAGATTTTCTTGGATCTGTATACAGATTGGTGTGGCTGGTGCAAGCACATGGACTCAACTACTTTTGTGGATGCAACCGTAGCGAAATATTTGAATGAGCACTTCTATCCGGTCAAATTCAATGCCGAACAGGAGAAAGACATCGTATTCAAGGACAAAACCTATAAATTCAAAAAGAATGGCTCCCGTGGCTACCATGAACTTGCAGCGCTATGGCTCAACAACCGCCTGTCATTCCCTACGGTCGTGTTTTTAGACGAAAGCCAACAGCTCATTCAGCCTGTGCCCGGCTATCAGGATGCCGCAAAAATGGAGGCAATTATCAATTATTTTGGATCAGATAGCCATAAAAAGACTCCTTGGGAATCTTACGAAAAGAACTTTTCCAACAAGAGGTAAGTCCAAAGCCACTTCACCAACTATCAAAAAGCAATCGGGGCGGTCACAAACTGTGACCGCCCCGATTGGCATATAGAATAGAAGTGTTTGGCAGATTAATGCGCCACGCTTTTCTTCAACTCTTTGATGCGGGCTTTTTTACCCACCAACCCACGCAGATAGAAGAGGCGGGCACGACGCACGCGGCCACGCTTAATCACTTGCACTTCTGCAACATTGGGATTAGAGTATGAAAAAATACGCTCTACACCCACGCCGTGAGAAATCTTGCGGACCGTAAAGGTTTTTGTAAGTCCGTGACCACTGATCTGGATCACATCTCCGCGATAGTCTTGTTCGCGGGTTTTGTCACCTTCTACAATCTTATAGGTAACAACAACGGTATCGCCCGTTTTGAAATCTGGGAAATTCGGTGCTTTCAGCATTTGCTGATGTACGAACTGTATGGCTTCCAACTCTTTCATTGTATCAAAATTAGAACTCGCTCAAAATTTAGAGGCGCAAAGGTAAAATTCCTTGCCGAAAAAAAAAATTATGTTTTGAAAAAATCCGAAGGGCTGTTAAGTTGTCGTTAAACTAAGTGTTTTAACACCAATATTTTGAACATCTTTCTTGTCTTTGCGTTCACAACGCCTCGATTCAATTTTTTCATCATTCCTAAATTTTTTTGCTAACATGAAGAATCTACTCTTTCTCCCCTTTTTGGCACTGCTTGTAATGGCCGCTAAAGTTCCCTCAAGCTACAAAGTTGACACACAAAACAGTGTGGTAGTTTGGACGGGCTATAAGGTGACTGGTAAGCATACCGGCACAGTAAAAATAAAAAACGGCACACTCACTATTGACGCTGGTCAGCTTACAGGTGGTTCTTTTGACATTGATATCAACAGCATCACTTGCACAGATTTGGAAGGCGAATATGCAGGAAAGCTCGTCGGCCACCTTAAAAGCGACGACTTTTTGGGCGCTGCAAGCTACCCAACCGCTTCATTTGTGATTACGAAAGCAATTCCACAAGACACGAAAGGCAACTACAAAATCTTGGGCAACCTCACCGTCAAAGGTGTTACGAAAGAAGTGAAATACTTTGCCAATGTGGCTGAAGCAAATGGTGCCGTGAATGCCTCTGGCAAAATCACGATTGACCGTTCTGAGTTCAACATGCGCTACGGCTCCGGGTCTTTCTTCGATGGTTTGGGCGACAAGACCATTTATGACGAGTTTGACCTTCAGGTTTCTCTAACAGCCAAGAAATAAACATTTGGTTTTCAAACAATTAAGCCTCAAAAGGATGATTCCTTTTGAGGCTTTTTGTTTTTCATGAAATCTGAAACCGTATATATTTGATAGTTTTCCCAGCAGCAAGGTGGAAGGATTCATAGAGTGTCTGTATGCCAAGTTCAGGAAAGGGCAAGGAGGCGGCATAGATGTCCGAATTTTTGAAAATCAAGGTGTTGCGCTCATCCTGGGCAATAGTATCGAGTGTGAATTGGTAAAAATCGGGATCATCATGTTTTAGATGCACCAGGCCTCCTCTCTGAAGTATCTTTCTGTATTTTTCCAAGAAATAAGCCGAGCTTAGGCGACGGTTCTCTTTGCTTGCACGCGGGAATGGGTCGGGAAATGTGATCCAAACTTCGGCTATCTCGCCGGGAGAAAAGAAAGCGTCAATGATTTCGATGCGCGTGCGCAAAAAAGCAACGTTTGTCAGGCCTGCTTCGAGCGCGGTTTTTGCACCTTTCCAGAGGCGGTTTCCTTTTACGTCTACGCCTATAAAATTGCGTTGCGGGAAATTCTGTGCCAAGCCCACAGCATATTCGCCACCGCCGCAGGCAAGCTCGAGCGTAATCGGGTTATTGTTTTTGAAATGCTCCTTGGCCCATTTACCTTTCAGGTCAATTGAAATCATGCCTGCCCCAACAAGTTGCGGTTCTTTAATATTATAGCACTCATAAACATTTGGAAATGAGAGCACTTCAGCGAATTTTTTGAGTTTGTTTTTGCGAGCCACGGGTTTCTGATAAAAAATTTAGGCCAAACGATGGATTTGTATTTCGTTCCGGCCAAAGGTGCGAAGACTTGATATTTTTGCAGCAAAAAATCCCAACCCATCCATCATGCGAAGCGTTATCCAACGAGTCTCCCACGCATCAGTGTCCATAGATGGCATTGAAAAATCACATATTGACTGTGGGCTGCTCATTTTGCTTGGTATTGAGCACGACGACACCGAGGAGGATATGCTGTGGCTCTGCAAAAAAATCGCAGTGCTCCGCATTTTCTCCGACGAAGCCGGACTGATGAACCTTTCGATCCAAGACATTCAAGGTGAAATAATTGTGGTGAGCCAGTTCACACTTTTTGCCAGCACCAAGAAAGGCAACCGCCCCTCGTTCATCCGTTCGGCCAGGCCAGAAACAGCCATTCCATTGTACGAAAAATTTGTCGAAACCCTTCGACAGGAATCTGCTCGACCAGTGCAAACAGGCGAATTTGGAGCTGATATGAAAGTATCTTTGCTGAATGATGGCCCGGTTACCATTCTAATGGATTCAAAAAATCGGGAATGAGTCGCACGCAAATAAACAAATCCTCATCTCCGCGAATCAACAAAAGATAATGACGCATAAAGCATTCCTACTGATACTCGACGGCTGGGGTATTGGTCAAAAACCCGCAGCTGATGCTATTTTTCAAGCAAATACACCCTACTTCGATAGCCTTTGGGCCAATTATCCGCATAGCACGCTCGTCACCCACGGGGAGGATGTGGGTTTGCCTGACGGACAAATGGGCAACTCCGAAGTCGGTCACCTCAACATAGGCGCTGGGCGAATTATTTGGCAACAGCTGGCCCGGATCAATAAGGCCGTGCGCGAAAGGGAATTGCACCAAAACAAAACGCTCCTGGATGCGCTCCAATATGCCAAAACAAACGGCAAAACCGTCCATTTTATGGGCCTCGTGAGCGATGGCGGGGTACACTCACACATAGAGCATTTGAAGGCCTTGTGTGACGTCGCTACCGAGCAGGGTTGTCCGAAGGTGCTCATACACGCTTTTACCGACGGACGCGATTGTGACCCGAAAAGCGGCGCAGGATTCATCGAGGATTTGCTTCAACATATTGAAAAACAACCCAACTCCGCACACGCCAGCGCAGGCTCGGCAGACGGGAAGGCTTCGTCGGGTAAACCCATTGAACTTGCTACGGTCATTGGTCGCTACTACGCTATGGACCGGGACAAACGTTGGGAACGAATCAAACTTGCCTACGACTTACTCGTGAATGGTGTCGGTGAAGCAGTGGAGGATTTTCCTGCCGCCATATTAAAAAGTTATGCAGAAGGAGTGACCGATGAGTTTTTGAAACCGATGCGGCAGACAGTTTACCAGTCACCAATCACCAATCCACCAATCCACCAATCAACCATCCTCCCTGACGATGTAGTCATTTGCTTCAATTTCAGGACGGATCGCTGTCGTGAAATCACAGAAGTACTCCTGCTGCATGATATTCCGGATTTTGGGATGAAAACGCGGCCCCTCTACTATGTCACCATGACCCGCTACGACCAGGATTTTGAAAATATTCCTGTCCTGTTCGAGAAAGACGATGTGATCATGACCTTGGGGGAAGTATTGGAAAGGGCCGGGAAAACCCAGGTTCGTATTGCCGAAACCGAGAAGTACCCTCACGTCACGTATTTCTTTTCCGGCGGGCGGGAAGATCCTTTTATCGGAGAGCGGCGCATCATGATCCCATCGGCTAAGGTTGCCACTTACGATCTGCAACCAGAAATGAGCGCGGAGGGAATCACACAGGCTATTCTGGGTGATATTCAAGCAAAGGCACCCGATTTTATTTGCTTGAATTTTGCCAATACCGATATGGTAGGCCACACAGGAGTGTTTAGTGCGGCCATGAAAGCTGCCGAAACAGTGGACGGATGTCTAAGCCGAATTGTGCCCCTTGCGCTCGAAAAAGGCTATGCTTGTATCATTATTGCAGACCATGGCAATTCCGATTTCATGGTCAACGATGATGGTACGCCGAATACGGCCCATACAAAAAACCCTGTACCATGCATCCTGGTTAGCCCGTTCTTGAAAGGAGGCGAACAGCTAACAGATGGCCGATTGGCCGATATTGCGCCGACTTTGCTTGCGCTGATGGGTATCCAGCAAGGGGCAGAAATGACTGGGCGGAATCTGGTCAGCGACTTATCCTTCGAAGTGCAGTGAAATGGTGAACGTACGACTCAGCACTTTTTCCAGCACCGTGCTTTGTTGCAAACGGTCGTTGAAAATCAATACGTTGTTTAATCCTTGCGACACTTTGAATTCAGGCGAAAAAATGAAGTATGGGAAGAAAAATTGAATGCCCGCGCCATATTCCACCTGAAAATCAGTAGGAGCAATTTTTACCAGACCGGCAGATTGGCGGGTACGGGAGTCGCTTGCCACATCAAAGGAGTATTTCACACCACCAATGACAAAAAGACGAAAATCATGATAAGGCGCTGATTTGTAGCGCACATGGAATGGCAATTCTACCAAAACCGACTCAATAGGACGACTGACAATAAGGCCATTTTGGCCAGCCGGCGAATAACGGATGGTATGCTCCGTGAACGACAGCGTGGGCAAGAAACGGATATCAAAATATTCGCCCACCTTCAGGTTCGATACAATACCGAGGTTGAAGCCAGGGCCCGTCACTGATTGAGCACTAGAGAAGGAGTCGTTGCGGATAAAATCTTTCGAGTGGTAAATGCGGTAATCACTCGCATTGTAACCAAGCGTGATGCCAAAATAGTAGTTTTTTTGCTGAAAATCAAGGTAATTCAAGTTTTTGCCCTGATTGAACTGGGCGAGTGCCGTGGGAAGTTGCAGTTGCAGCAAGCAGCAGAGCACAAAAGCCACGCGCAAGGCTGGCTGCCAACGGCCTACTGTTTCGTGGCGGTGTAAATGGAGCATATTCCGAGTGTTAGTCGTTCGCATAGAGGGTTTTGAAAATCGGTTTTGGTTAATATTTCTGTGAATTGTTTGCCTTCGGGGAAAACCTGCACACTCTCGAAAAGGTAGGTGTAGGCCCGCATGTCGCGGCTTGTCAAACGCCCAATGAGTGGCAAAACGTATTTGAAGTAGGTGTTGTAGAGTTGTTTGACAGGAAAAACTTGTGGTTTTGAGAATTCAAGTATCACCAGTCTACCACCTGGACGCAATACACGACGCATTTCGGCGAGGCCTTTTTCCAAATTTTCAAAATTACGCACCCCGAAAGCGACCGTCACCGCATCAAAAGAACCATCGGCAAAACGCAGCTGCTCGCAATCGCCCGTTTCGAGACTTATAATATCAGACAATCCTTGGGCCGCAATTTTCCCCCTGCCGATCTCGAGCATCTGGTTGGCAATATCTATGCCGACTACACGCTGAGGCTTCAAAATCTTTGCCATTAAAATGGCCACATCCGCCGTACCAGTGGCCACATCCAAAATCTCAGCAGGTTTTGCCGGTTTCAGATAGGCGATGGCGCGTTTTCGCCACCACAAGTCAATGCCAAGCGAAAGCACCCGGTTTAGCAGGTCGTACCTCGGTGCAATGCGGTCGAACATTTGCTCCACCTCGGCTTTTTTGCCTGCTTCGGAGCCGTATGGCGTGACGGCGGATTCTTCTTTCATAAATATATTGGGCGTAAAAGTAGCAAGCCAGGTTGGATTGCAGGTGAAACAGATAGTTTGTGCTACAATTTGATGTTCTCCACAATCTCCAGCCCATAACCAATAAATCCGGTGCGAGGTTTTGGATGGTTGGTCAGCAGCCGGATTCTGCTGATGCCAAGTTCTCGGAGAATCTGGGCGCCCACACCAAAATCTTTTTTGCCTATGGCTGTATGGAGTTCAAAACGATCTGTATTTCCCTCATCCGCCAACTGTTTGTAATGCTGCAATTTTGCCAACAAATTGGCCTTGTCGCCCTGTCGAAGATACACAAACGCGCCCTTGTCTGCCTGCTGGATCGTTTTTAATGCTGAAGCGATCTGCGTACCGTAATCAGACAAAAGCGAGCCAAGTATTCCACCCGTTTCAGACCAAGAATGAACCCGCACCAGTACCGGTTCATCTTCTTCCCATGTACCCTTTTTCAGTACCAGGTGGGTATCGTTGCTGGCAATGTCGGTGAAGACAACTGCTTGAAATTCACCGTGAATGGTCTTCATGGGTATCTCCATCTCCTTGCGCACCAGCCGCTCCGTACGCATTCTGTAAGCCACGAGATCATCAATAGAAATAATTTTCAAATCATGGCTTTTCGCCACATCCATCAATTGTGGAAGCCGAGCCATGGAGCCATCGGAATGCAGGATTTCAACCAAAACGCCCACTGGGGCAAGCCCTGCAAGCCGAGCCAAATCAACGGCAGCTTCGGTGTGGCCAGTGCGACGCAACACGCCTCCGGTTTTGGCGCGAAGTGGGAAGATGTGGCCGGGTCGGGCATAATCACTGGGTTGGGCAGCCGGATTTGTGAGCCAACGGATTCCGGTGGCTCGGTCGTAAGCAGAAATGCCCGTAGTACAACCTTGCTCAATAAGGTCAATGGATACTGTAAAAGCTGTTTCGTGAAGCGCGGTATTGCTGTTTACCATGAGATCGAGACCCAATTCGTCGGCTCGTTTTTCTTCAAGCGGGGTGCAGATGAGGCCACGCCCGTGCGTTGCCATAAAATTTATTATCTCCGGTGTAATCGTTTCCGCAGCGCATATAAAGTCGCCTTCATTCTCTCGATCTTCGTCGTCCACAACAATAATGACGTGTCCGGCACGGATTTCGGCGATGGCCTCTTCGATGGTATTGAGTTGAATTTGGTCAGACATGAAATGGTGGTGGTGGATAAACGCTCGCGAGGGTTGAAGGAATTTCGGCGCAAAGGTATTTGAATGGAAGGCGGTTCTTTTTGCCAATTTTTTAAAACTACACTATCCCTTTGCCGCAATGTTGGTGACTTAAGGATTTGTGTGTAAAAAGGGGCGTAGTCCCGACAGCGTTTATAGAACAATATTATGTGTGTTTTATGGAGGGGCGTAGCCCCGGCACGATTTGTCAAGGGGTGCCGCCACTACGTGGCTAAAACCCTTAAGTCACCGACATTGCCCTTTGACGGTGCGTAAAAATGCAGAACGGTTGGAGCGGCTGGGGCAGTGAAGCGGAATTCGCTACTTTTGCCGCCTAATGCACGCAGCACTATTCAAAATCAGGCAAAACGGTTATTTCGGCTTTATCAACGCCGAGGGCGAACTCGTCATAGAACCGCAATATCTGGAAGCGGGCGAGTTTCAAAACGGCTTCACAACAGTGCGACTCAATGGCCTCTTGGCTTTATTGGATTCGCTCGGCAGACTCTATATCAAACGCCTGTACCGGGCCGTGGGGCCATTTTCTGAAGACAAAGCAAGGGTACAGGTAGCCCAACTTTGGGGTTATGTAGATCAGCGAGGCAACGAGCTTATTGCGCCACTTTTTGAACATACGGGTGATTTTTGCGAGGGCTTGGCTCCAGCAACGTTTGAAGGCAGTGCGGGTTTTCTTAACCCCGAGGGGCAATTTTCTATTCCTCCCATTTTTTCAAAAACAGGCAATTTTAGCCTGGGGCTTGCCCCTGCCAGCAGCGACGGACGCTGGGGCTTTGTAGACAAATCGGGTGCGTATCGCATTGAACCTCAATGGGATGGCGCGAGTGCATTCCAAGGGCAGTCTGCCTTGGTGATTCGCGATGGGTGTTGGGGAATCTGCAATCGTGCGGGTGAAGAAACCGTGACTCCACAGTTTGAGTTTGTGAAAGGCCATTCGCACGGGGAGTTTTTTGACGGCATGGCACTGGCTTACCGCGAGGGAAAATACGGATTTGTAAGCCAGGATGGAAACATTGCCGTGGAGCCGTTGTTTGACCTTGCAGGCGACTTCGGGGAAGGATTGGCTTTGGTGGAAATCAATGGGGCATACGGTTATATTGACAAGGCGGGCAAACTCGCCATTATGCCAAAATTCGAGGATGCGGGGGTGTTTTCCGATGGCCTGGCCCAAGTTTGCGCCAATGGTTTGTGGGGTTATATCAACCCCGACGGGCAAATTGTGATACTGCCTACCTTTCAATCAGCTGCACCATTCCGGGAGGGTCTTGCATTGACCATTTTGGACGGAAAATGGCAGTACATCAATCGCTTAGGCGAGCTTGTTTGGCGGGAGCATTGATGTACCCCGGAACTCCGTTCCGGGAATTTTTAATATCCCCGGAACGGAGTTCCAAGGTACAACAATCCATGAAAAAACTCAATATCCCATTTTTTGCGGCTGTTTTTTTGCTGTTTTTTGCTGCTTGTGAAAGTGCCAAGCCTGCTAAAAAACCCGCCCAGCCATCTGCACCGTGGTCAGCCCCAGTGCCAAATGTCTCAAATGCTGCTACCAACGTGACCTGGCTCGACAGTGAGCGACTGATGCCTGTACTTGAAATGGCAACAAAAAAGAACAAGCCCGTTTTTGTAGAATTTTATGCGGCTTGGTGCGCACCTTGCAAAGTGATGGAGGAGGATATTTTTACACAACAGCCTGTTTATCAATACCTAAACACTAAATTTTTAAATTTCCGAACGGATTTTGACTCAGGAGCAGGCCGTACCATCGCACAAATTTATGAGGTGGAAAAACTTCCTACGGTCTTGTTTCTTGCCCCCAACGGGGTCGTGTTGGAAAGACATATAGGCATTGCAAATCCTTCAGTGTTGAAGGCATTAGGAGACTCTGCGTTGGGGAAGCTTGGGAAACGGTAATATGAGTCAAGCGAATAATGCCTAGCTGCATAAAATTTATTGCTTTACCATTCTAATGGCTTGTGATTCAATTCCATTTCGGTAAATCACCAATGTATATATCCCAGATGGCCATTGCTGGGACACTACTTTTGTCAACAGATTGGGGTTGAAATCCTGCCTCAAAACTTCCTTGCCCAAAGCGTCGTAAACTGCCAATCGGTAGTCTCCAGATGGAATATGTTTGCCCAAAATTGCCGCCAGCGTGAATCGCTCCCTGAATGGATTGGGGAATACGGTAAACGCATCCAACTGAACTGCTTGTGGAGGCTCAAATGCTGGCAAAACGTATTGATTGTAGTCGCAACCCGGGGTCAAGCATCCATTGCTGTCGAGTTTCAGCAGCCAAAGGTCGTCCCATGAAGGGTTTTGGGGCGTTTGGATGGTGTCCCAGACAAGTCCTGTAAAAATCAGGTCGCCGTTGGCCATTTCTGCCCCGTGATATAAATCAGCCCAATACCCCCCGTCTTTTTTTTCGTAAATCCTGCGCTCCCAGCGCAGTTCCCCGTCAGGCTTGATGCGGGCGATATGAGCGTAGTAACGGTCTGGCTCTTGGATGGTGTCGTAGGGGCTGTCCTGCCCATTGCCGCAACCGATCAGGTCGCCGTTTTGGGCGATGAACGTGCTGGTGAAATTCCGCATTTTGGTTTCTTGGTCGTCTATTTTTTGCCACTCTATCTGGCCGTTCGCATCCAGTTTGAACCAGGTGTCAGGCCCTGAATAAGACCAAAATTCGCCTGTCTCTATCTTCCAGTGGCCGATATAGCCGCCGTCGGGGTGCGCGTGGACTGTCGCGGGCCAACTGGAAATCTCATATACCCCATCGAGCAGCGTCGCCCATTCTTTGATCCCGTCGGCATCGTACTTCTGGATGCTGCATACCGTCTCCTCGTAGGTTTTATTCGACACGCAGAGTGCAATAATCCCCCCGTCTGCACAGGCATCCATGTCTGAGTATCGGATTTTGGGGTATTCTGTATTTTCCGGCAATTTTACTTCCCAGAGTTGGTTCCATGCGGGATCGTAAGCACGGATTTTATACTTGTATCTATTCTCCAGCGTGTCATTATAGGTAAAGTTTACGATCAACCGCTCCCCTTTGCTTTTTATCGTGCGCGCAAACATCGTCCATGGCACACTGGGGTGCCAGTAATTGTGGCGGCCAAGGTAGTTGCCTTGCATATCGTATGCCAACACACTACAGCCGGGTATGGTCTTATAGTCTGTGTTGACCAAGATTGTGTCGTTTCGGATAGCCATGGCGATGTAGGCATTGGGACCGATGGTATCGTACATGAGTGTCTGCCATTGCTTTTCACCATCAAAATCAAATTTGATGAGGCCATAACAGAACTCCGCATTGTTCAATCCGCAAAAACCCCACATAAAGACCAAAAATCCATCGTCTCTGACTATTATCTGTGAGCCATATTCATTGCCCAATTCAATGTCGTAGCGTTTGCTCCAGTATTGTTGACCATACAAAAAAATACTGGCAGTGCAGCTTATGCACAGTGTTAGGAGGTATTTTTTCATGGAATTAAGTTTTAGAAATTTTTTCGGCTTTTGGCAACACGGGATCCCCACCTGATGCAAAGGAATTGCATCAGGTGGGGATAGTGATAACAGGAAAATCAATTTGTCAGAACTAATTTTGATGCGTAGAAGGCTGCGCCCTTGTGGTATAAGCGCAAGAAATAAATCCCTTCAGGCAATTCCTCTTTGAAGGAAAGAGAACCAATATTCATAAATTTGCGCGTCATTATCTTCTTTCCGGCGAGGTTCAACATTTCCAGATGAAGTGTTTCACCTTTGAATCTCGGGCATTCGAGCGTCCACTGCCCGGAGCTGGGATTGGGAAACACCCGGATAGCATCTTCCTGTCTTTCAGGTTTTTTTTGATCTTGTTCCTGAATGGTAATGCCCAATTCTTGAAGCAGGCCATCATCGGTGCAGATGTAGCCTTTGCAAAAACTGAGCAGCGCGCAGGCGTAGCCCTGCATGAGCGAGTGATGAGTATTTGCAATGGCCTGTAGCCTCGCTTCCTGTTGTGTAGTCAGCTGATAATTGGCAGGGGATACCGATTGTGCAATGGCAAAGTTGACGGCCATTATGTTTTTAAACCACACATCATCCTGGTTCTCATCAGTCATGCTGTTTAGCAGGGTTTGGGCTCCGGAGACATTGCTTCTTTGCGTGCGCATCCCTACTACCCAGCGTTGGGCGGTATTTGTGTTCTCTCCGAGCAACAGGTATTCGGCATATTCCAGACTGTCTGCTTCGCAAGCATTTCTCACAAGGTTATGAAGCACATATTCTTGCCATTTTGTTGCCTGGTAGTATTCCCAAGAGGCTTGTTCGCTCTGCGGGTTGGCGAGCCAGGCTGCTTTTTTTACCGCTGTTGTCTGGCGGGCTATATTGAGGTCGCTCTCTCCAAATGGAGGTGTGGCCAGTTGTTCTTCGCAATCCTCGGGAATATGCGGTTGAGAAGCTGGTAAAAGAGTGTAGTTGTTTGTACCCCCATCAAACTGATTATTTGTTGGTTTTTTGCAGGGAACAGGATTATTTGTCAGGTTGTGAACATAATATCTAAAAAATGCTGCCGAACTGGGGGGCGCACTAATAGCGCTAATTGAGTTGTCAAAACAATTGCCCGCTTCTTTTGCAGAGGAACCTTGGTGTGAGGCTATTATCCCCTGCTGCCCGGCAGTTCCGGCAACAGCGATTTCAAGACCAGAGGGGTTGAGAAAATAGTTCCCCGGTATGGCCAAATTAGAATTGTTGTTCGCTGCATTGATACCCCTTTGGATAAAAGATTCAAAGTAATTGCACTTGATTAGGTTGTTTATGTTCCAGGTAGAAACCGCGTGGACGGAAAAAGTATGGTCGTTAAAAAAGTTTTCTATGATTTGGAAATTTGACTCGCCAGCGATCCTGATGCCCCAAGATGCTGTCCCTGATCCCTCGGAAAATCTGCAGCCATCTTTAATAGTGAGTGGGTAGATCATGTTAGGTGTGGAATTGGCATATACACCATATCTAAGTTTTTCGAATTGGCAGTTCTTTATTATGGTTTCCGATTTTGAGACATTTGGCATGGTGCTTTGAGTATTAAAGCCATAGCTCAGTCCAGTCCCTTCTTTAAAAGAGCAGTTTTCAACTTCTGCGCTAAAATCTATGCCCAAGATTCCATAGGTGCCTATTTTATTGAAATGTGTATCGGAAAACTTAATCCCATGACAGCCCCATATAGAAACCCCTTTGTTCACCTCCGAAGGTGGGTTGTCTGATTTGTAAACATCCACATATGTGAAATAACTTTTGTTCTTCTTTCCATACTTCATGAACTCTACGGCACGGCGATTGTCAACGAAATCACTTCCATAAACCATGACTAAGCCACCGTAGTTGGTAAACCATTCACTTCGGGTAGAAATAGCGGTTACTGCATTTCGCATAACAGCACCGTTAAGCCACACTACACCAGCTCCATTCGGATCCAACATCTGCGTTTCATCTTTTGCCAATGCAGGATCGGGCTGTTCAAGAGAAAATGTTGTAGGCTCTACATCATGCAGAAAAATCGCGTCGCAAGGATTGCTTGGATTCCCAGCAAGTTCAATACGAAATCTAGTGTCCGTCAATGCAATGATTGGAGCTGGGCTTAGTTGGTTAGGGTACGGGTCAGCGAAATAGTCGTTTGACAGGTCAAGAATTTGTGCAACATACTCAGGAGCGTAGAAAGAATCATTTGGATTGGCGCATTGAAACTGATGACCGCCCGAACGGACGAAGTGAAAGTCAACAGAAATCGTGGCAATGGGCATTGCCGCATATCCTCCGGGGACATTTTCCCAAAACACTCAAAGCCACAAGCAGGATTTTGAGCATATTCAGGTGTCAAACATGAATATTGTTGCTGCGCAATGACCGTGTTATTGGAAAGGAGAAATGGTGCTGTCAACATAAATGCCATTTTCCAAACACAGAGAGAGAGAGATGTTTCATTTTACAAATGTTTATATGGTGAGCAATGTAGGCTTTGCACAATGCAAGGTAAAGCATAGTGTCAGCGGGTAGGTATATGTCAAGTGTTAAATTTCGCAAGTAGGCTCTTTAGCGACATGAATCAGTGTATCCGGGGCGAAAGCCCCTGCGGGTAGGGAATGGGATTTGTTTTGCTAGAGATATAAGTGTGTAAGCACCGTTGGGGGAATCCTTAATTCGCATGACTCATATTGACTCACATATCGTATGTCAGTTCTACAATTTCTGTCTCCGGATGCGACTGGCAGGTAAGTATGTATCCCGCTTTAACTTCCTCATCATCAAGTGCGTAGCAGGCATCCATTTTTACTTTTCCATTGATGAGTTTTGCCATGCAAGTAGAACATGCCCCGGCAGTGCAAGAGTATGGAGGGTCGTACTTGGCTTTCACAAGCACATCCAAAATGGTTGCGCCATCGGGGACAGACAGTTCGATACGCTCGCCTTTGAGCTGAACGATGACACGCTTTCCGCCAGAGCCGCCGCCAGCGATATCGCCTGGAGTGTGGGTTGCGTTGACAAAATGCTCTGTATGAATTTGTTTGGCCGGGATTTCCCTTGTCAATAGGCTTGCTTTTATGGAATCAGCCATGTCACCTGGGCCGCAGACGAAGTAAATACAATCGGACTCGGGGCCGTGGGCCATGTTGTCGTCTAAAAAGGTGTTTGCTGTGGGCCCGCTTATTCGGCCGATTTTCCCTTGCCAGTTCGTGGTGCTTTTTTTGAACACACCGAAGAGACCTCCCCCTGTGCTTTCTTTTCGGGGTTGGCTGAGCACGTGTTCCACATAAAGTTGGCCGACATAGCGTTCAGAGAGTCGGTCGAGTTCGTCGCGAAAAATGATACTTTCTTCATTTCGGCTCCCGTAGAGCAAAAAAATCGCACTCATCGGCTCGGCTTCGAGCGTAGTTCTGATGATGGACATCAAAGGAGTGATGCCACTGCCCGCAGCAAAAAGATAGTATGTGCGACGTTTGTCGGGATTGAGTTCCGAAAAAAAGCGGCCATCGGGCGGTGCAATTTCCAGCGTTTCGCCCACTTTGGCTTGGTCGTGCAGAAAAGCGGAGGCTTGTCCGCCCTGTACTTTTTTCACCGTAACGGCCAGGCGATTTTCCAGGGGGCTGGATGACATAGAGTACGACCTACGCAATTCGCGCCCATCAAAATGAAATCGCAACGTGAGGTGTTGGCCTTGTTTGTAGGTGAATAAATCGCGCAGTTCGTCAGGAATTTCCAGTTCGATGGTGACAGTGTCTGGGGTTTCGGCGGTCTTGCTTTTTATTTTTAGTTCAAAAAAATCCATGTCGAGGGAAAGTAGAATCTTGTAATGGGGTCTTTTCTTTTTTTGATTGCAGCCCCAAAATATTCGGCAAAAATAAGCCGCCTTAACACGCCGAGCAGGGAATAGTTGAAACGAAAAAAGACAGAAAACGGAAAGCTTCGTGAAAACTTCAAATATCCCAAACAACAACTATTACCTTAGCCGCTGAAAATCAGCACTTTTAACCTTCTAAATGACAATAACAGTATGAAAAGCAATAGCGTTCTCACCTATGTCCTGTATGGCCTTTTGGGATTGTTTATCCTCGCCGCTGGATACTACGCTTGCCAAAGACAAAAAGAGAAAAAGGAACTGGCAGCGCGTGAAGCGGCTGAACTTGAAGAAACGCTCCGTGACATGGGTTATGCCTCTGAGGATTCAATTGCCGCTACTGGCAGCTCTTACATCAACAAAGATTCCTTGGCGAAGCCTACTACTACGACCACCAAACCTACAGGTTCAAAAACCGGCATAGAAAACGAAACTGCCACCAACACCAAAACCAACACGAGCAAACCTTCCTCCACCATAGCCAAGCCTAAAACTACCAGGACCACCAAGGGCGTTGCTGCGGTGAAAGGCCCTGGGACAGGCCGCTGGGCTGTCCGTGCAGGCACTTTTACGTATAAAGAAGGGGCACGACGAAGATTGGAAGAAGTGATCAGAGCGGGTTACCCGAGCGCCGAAATTTCTAAAACAAAAGAAGGATTGGAGGCCGTAATCGTCTTTCGTTCCAATAACAAGGATGCTGCGATTCGAGTTGTGGACCAACTGGAGATAAAAGGGATAGATGCAGCAGTTTTTGATCGGAATAAATAATTTAAGGCACTACACCTTTAACGAGGCTGTCTCACAAGTGTTATTATCAGACAGGATTGACAGAATGAACAGGATTTGGGTAATATAAATGCTCAAAAAATCCTGTAAACCTTGTAAATCCTGTCCAAAACATACTTATGAGACAGCCTCATTTTTTTACCACACCACAAATTCAGTTCTTCTGTTTCGCGCCCGGGATTCCGGAGTATCGTTTGATTCGAGCGGCTTGCTTTCGCCAAAACCTTTGAAGCGAAGGCGTTCTGACGCGATGTTCTTGGCGAGAAGGTAATCTTGTACAGATTTGGCGCGTGATTCGGAGAGTGTTTGGTTGAAATCGGCTTCGCCCACATCGTCGGTATGACCATGGATCTGAATTTTCAGCGTAGGGCTTTCTGTCAGTAGTTGGGCAAGGCGATCTAGTTCGCTCATTGATTCCGGTCGGAGCTCGGCGGAGCCGGTTTCAAAAAAAACATTGCGGAGCACTATCGGCTTACCCTCCTTGGCTAAGGCTTCGGCGGGTAAAATAGGTTGAAGTTCAATGTTCAGCAAAAAAGGTTTGTCGAGTGTAGCACTTTCCACCAGGTTGAAATTGTCGGAGAAAAACAGGAATTTTTCTTTGCTCACATTCAGCGCGTAATCTTTCCCAGCAGGGAGGCAAACCAGGAAGCTGCCATCAGATCTTGTGCTAGCGCTCACGAATATCTTTCCCGTTTTCAGGTCCGTAAACTCCACCTTGGCTATGAGGGGATAGCCCGTCGCAGCGTTGGTCACCTTTGCTTTGGCATAGGTGACGGGCTGTGGACGCGCAAAGGCAGGCAGTTCAAAAGTATAAATATCGAGACCACCTTTGCCACCTGGCCGGTCGCTGGCAAAATAGGCCGTACGCCCATCGAGGCTCACAACCAACATGCCTTCCTCCCCTTTTGTATTGATCGGATAGCCTATGTTTTGTGGCTTGCCCCAAGTGCCATCTGCTTCCTTTCGGGCAAAAAAGATATCGCTACCGCCCATGCCTGGCAAGCTGTCGGAAGCAAAATAGAGGGTTTGTCCGTCGGGATGGAGAAAGGGAGTGTGGTCTTTGCCAGCGGTGTTGATGTTAGGTCCCAGGTTTTCAGGGTTGGCCCACTTTCCCCCTGGCTGTCGGGTGCATTGCCAGAGATCCATGCTGCCGCGAGTACCGGGGCGACTGCTGCTGAAAATCAGGGTTTTGTTGTCGGCACCAATACTTGGCTGAGCGTCCCAATCGGGCGAATTGATGACTGGGCTGAACGGTACAGGCTTGCTCCAACCCGTGCTTTTTAGTTGCGACCAATAGAGATCGCAAGCCCCTTGGAAACCCTCCTCCTCCCGGTTGCAGCCCGTGAAAACCAACCAAGAGCCATCAGGGCTAATGGCCTGTGCGCCTTCGTTGTCGGAGGTATTCACGCCTTCAAGCGGCGCGGGTTTTTGCCAAAGGCCGTCCTTGCGTTCGCTGCGGTAAAAATTCTCGTCGTTGCCATGATCGCGGCGGGTAAAAATCAGGGATTCGCCATCAGCGGTCAACGAAGGGAAATATTCGCTCCACCGGGTATTGATGGAATCGCCGACAGATTTTGGCTCGAACGCCACGGGGTTTTTCACTGCCGTCGCCGCAAAACTGGCCGACGAAAGCAGGCGTTCTGCAGCACGGCGATTTCGCTCACTTTTGGGTTTGTTGCGCAGATAACTCGCCAAGTGTGTGGCGCACTCGGCGTATTCTTCCAACTCCCATTCGGCTTTCGCTAAAAAGAAAAACGCCGCTGGCGCATACAGGCTGTCGAGTGCGATGGCTTCCTCAAAATATTTTTTTGATTTGAAAAAATCGCGGAGGTCGGCGTAGTTGCTGGCGTGGGAGAGTTTGGCATCTATAAATTTTGGGTCGGCTTTCAGCGCTTGTTCAAAATAGCCCTGTGCAATGGCGGCCTCGCCTCGCTCGGCTTCAGACAGCCCTGCGTTGTAGGCAGTACGTGCTTTTTCGGTAGTCGTTTTGGAGGTAGTGTAAGTTTGGGAATTCCCTTCTGGATGACAAAACAAGAGCAGGAACTGGGCTAAAATAAGGAAACGCATGGTCTGTTTTAAGGCAAAACGAAATTTGGCAAGAAGATGTTTTTGATAGATGTCAACATTTCAATTTGTTGGACAAGCAACTAATGCAGACATTTGGCAGTCAAGACGAAGAAACACTAAACCCGCCACAATACAATGTTTATGAAACATATCCTTTCCCGCTTCGCACTGATTTTTGTTTTTTCAGCCGTGGCTTTCGTGCTTCGGGCACAAACCGAAGATACCCCCGCGCCAGCATCAGAACAAACGCAGCCCAAACCGAAAGGCATCACCATTTCCGGGCCGGCAGGGGTGAACATTTCCGGGCCAACCACTATCTGCAAAGGCGGCGAGACCATCCTGAAAGCAGAAGGTGATTACGAAAGCTTTGAATGGAATACGGGTGTGAAAGATCGGTTTCTGCGGGTGCGTGAAGAGGGGATATATGAGGTGACGGTAACCACAAAAGGAGGATGCAGGCTCACCACTTCTATTACAGTGCGCGTTATTCCTTGCACTTAAATAAAATGCCCACGCCTAAAAATATGCAATTCCCTGAGCTGCCTGACGACGAACAGGAATCTCTCGTTTCCTTTCATTTTGAAGACGTTGACGTTGAGCTTCCCGAAGCACAAATGCTGACAGATTGGTTGCTTGGCGTAGCTGATTCGGAGGGCAAGGCGTTTGTGGAACTCAACTACATTTTTTGTTCCGATGAACGGTTGCGCGAGATGAATGTGGAATTCCTCGACCACGATTATTATACGGATGTCATCACGTTCCCTTACACGGAGAATGCTATACACGGCGATGTTTTTATCAGCGCTGAGCGGGTTGCCGACAATGCCCAGTCGCTGGGCGTGACCTTCGAGCAGGAACTGTGTCGTGTGCTGGTGCATGGAGTGCTGCATTTGGCAGGCTACTTGGACAAAACTGAAGAAGCCGAGCGCGTGATGCGCGAGCGCGAAGATTTTTATTTGGGAAAAATTTTTCCGAACGGGTAAGGAACGGTGTCAAAATAACTTTCCAATTTCAGGCCAATTATTTTGGCGTTAGCCAACTATCTTTTGAGGCGAATAGTGGGGCTATTTAACGAAAAAGATAGGATGGATGGCGGCAAAAGAATGGCATCCAATTGGGAAGTTATTTTGACACCGTTCCCTAAGAGACTATACAAGAACTTTATGCTCCGTGCAACGCCTTAAGATGCGAACGGTCTTTGCATCCAGTTCTTCACTAAAATATTTTTCTTATGTATCGTCTTTCCATCAAGCAATTATCAGTTTTTCCTGTGCTTTTGCTTTTTGTCAGCGCTAATATGTTGGCACAAGTGACTGCACCCACCCCAGCATCCTTCAACTTCAGCCACATTGAAGTCTCCCATCGCAACTCCTGCAAAGTCTTTATTGGCGTGGGTACCAGCACCGTTTCTGAGGGGTTGAAAGTGGATTACACGGTAGATAACACACCGGCCACCCAATACGGGGTATTGGCAGGAGATGTGATTCTTACGCTGGATGGCGTGCCTGTTCGTACGCAATCCGAACTTTTGAGCGAGCGTAACAAGCACCAACAGGGCGATGCATTTACCCTGACGATTCTTCGTGAGGGTGTTCAAAAAACCATCCAAGCGCGGTTCAAAGCATGCGGCGAAGCAGAACTCGAAGCGGAGCAGGAAAAAATGGACGGCCGTTTCGCGGAGATGGAAATACGAATGGAAGAAATGCAGGCCCACATTCAAGAGCAATTCAAAGGGTTTGAAATGGGTGAACGGACGATCCTGGGTGTATATGAAAACAAAGATGTCAATGAATCTGGCTTGGTTATCAGCAGTGTTGTGCCGGGCAAAGGCGCCGAGGCAGCAGGATTGCAAGCAGGCGATGTAGTGATTCAGGTTGATGGTAAAACGGTAACTGGGGGCGTTACTTTGCGCGGGGCTTTGGAGAACCACAAAGCCGGAGATAAAATAACCGTTGTTTATCTGCGCGATGGCAAAACCCTCGAAACGACTTCAATTTTGAGTGCCGACCGCCATTCTTTCACGCACAAGGTAGAGCGTGACCCATGCAAGGCATTCATTGGAGTTTATACCAGTAGTCAGGCACTGGAAGGTCGTGGTTCGAGGGTCGACGGAGTCATTGACGACACGCCTGCTAAACAAAGTGGGATTCAGCCTGGCGATATTATTATGGCTTTCAATGGCCAACCAGTCAACAACCATCAAGAACTTGTCGTCGAACGCGATAAAAACAAACCGGGCGATGCCTTCCGTCTGACCGTATTGCGCGATGGTGCAATGATAGAAATTAACGCAAAGTTCAAACCTTGCGACACCCCTGGCGATGCAGCTGTGGAGGAAACCGTAGAAGTGCTTGAAGAAGACGGCAAATCTCAAGAAAGAGATTTAAACAATACCTTGACATTGGAAGTGTTGGAGGCCTATCCAAGTCCAACCTTTGGTCCGCTAAATATCAATTTTGAAGCGGAAGCCGTGCCGACCACCCTGCGCATCCTGGATGTTTCCGGCAAGGCGGTGTACAGCATGGAACTCCCTCAGTTTGGCGGGTTCTTCAACGAACAGGTCAACCTTTCCAATAATAAGGCAGGAAATTATGTGCTGAGCATTCAGCAGGGCAAAAAGGTGTTCTCTAAACAGATTGTTTTGTTGCCTAGGGCGTAAGGAAATTCGATTTGGCAATTGACAAACCCGTCTTTCGGTTATAACGAAAGGCGGGTTTGTTTTTGTTATATGTTGACAACGAATTAGTTGTGTGAATAAAACAATCAAGGCTCTTAGGTCCCGGATTCACAAGATCCCTAAACTTCTCCAAGATTCAATGATAGCCACACTTCGCTTTTGTCCTTCATCTCCCGCGTAAACCACGATATTTTCCCCAGATTTTCGGTGCTCGGGTGCGTGGTTGCGAAAGGATTGCAAGCCTTTAAAAAACTCCGCTTTGGGGGTGAAACTGTATTTCATCTCGAATAATTTAGCCTCCAAACCTTCCAGCGAAACCAAGTCCACTTCCACCTGGTTGCTGTCTTTCCAGAAATAAAAATCTGGCCTCTGGTTGCGGTTAAAACGGTTTTTCATCAGTTCCACAATAACCATGTTCTCAAAAAGGCTTCCTCGGCTGAAATGTTGGCTTATCTGAACAGGATTGGTGATACCAAGCAAAAAACACAAAAGCCCCGTGTCATAAAAATAGATTTTAGATGATTTAATCAGTCGTTTATTGAAATTTTCAAAGAAGGGCGGCAATTGAAAGACTACATAACTTGCTTCCAAAATGGAAACCCAACTTTTTGCTGTAGATGCTGAAATGCTGGCTTCTGTCGCCAGAGATTGAAAATTGACGGGCTGCCCTACGCGCCCTGCACACAAGCGTAAAAAGGTTTGGAAAGCATTCAAATCCTTGATATTCAATACACTGCGTACGTCGCGCTCGACGTATGTTTCCAAATAACTTTGAAAATAGAAGCCCGGCTCAGTATCTCGGTCGTATAAAACTGGATAGCCGCCACGCCAAATAGCGGTCTCCAATTCTGCCGGTTTAAGCGATGGAGAATGTCCTTCCAATTCTGCATGACTGAACGGCAACAACCTAAATATGGCAACCCTCCCAGCAAGGCTTTGCGTGATTTTTTCAAGCAGCAAAAAATTTTGTGATCCTGACAGGACGAATTGGCCCATGATTTTATCCTCATCTACCTTCACTTGGAGGTAGGAAAAAAGCGTCGGCACCCGCTGTGCTTCGTCAAAAATGACGTGACTATTGTATTCGCGAAGAAAGCCACGTGGGTCTTGCTCAAAGAAAAGGCGTGCGTCTGGGTCTTCAAAATTGACGTAACGGTAATCTGGAAGCATCCCACGTAGAAGGGTCGTTTTGCCACTCTGACGTGGCCCAGTGATAGAAATCACTGGAAATTTAGACACTAAGCCCCGAATTTGTTCTGTAATCTGACGTGCTAGCATTTGTTAAAATTTATGCAAAAATATAAATAAACTATGGCTTTTACATAAATTTTAACACTTCATCACACAAACAATGCCCTTTTCAACTCCTCCACTTTCCCCAAGGTCTGGATTCTAATTCCAAAGCGCTTGGGATCAATGCCTTTCATGCCATATTTCGAGACATAGATTTCTTTGAAGCCTAATCTGTCGGCTTCGGCGATGCGCTGTTCCACGCGCTGCACAGCACGGATTTCTCCAGAAAGGCCCACTTCACCTGCAAAACATACATTGGACTGAATGCTCACATCCATCAAACTTGAAATCAGCGAGACCACAATGGAGAGGTCTATGGCAGGATCCTCCACACGAATTCCACCCGCAAGATTGAGAAACACATCGTTCATGCTGAAAAAATAGCCGCAACGTTTTTCCAACACCGCCAACAGCATGGAGAGCCGGCGCATATCAAAGCCTGTAGCCGAACGCTGGGGTGTTCCGAATACAGCCTTCGACACAAGTGCTTGTGTTTCAATAAGCATCGGGCGCATGCCTTCCATCGTGGCGGCTACGGAACAGCCTGAAAGCTCTTCGTCTTTTTGGCTCAAAAGCAGTTCAGATGGGTTGCTCACTTCGCGCAATCCGGCGGCCTGCATCTCGTAAATCCCCATCTCATCGGTGCTCCCAAAGCGGTTTTTGAGCGTGCGGAGAATGCGGTAAGTGTTGTGGCGGTCGCCCTCGAATTGGAGCACACAATCCACGATGTGTTCCAACAGTTTTGGTCCGGCAATGTCGCCTTCCTTGTTGATATGGCCAACCAGGAAAATGGGCACGTTGGTTTCTTTGGCAAAACGCAGAAATTCTCCCGTGCATTCGCGCACCTGTGAAATACCACCTGGCGCGGAATCGAGGTGCGGTGTGCTCATGGTCTGGATAGAGTCCACGATCATCATTTGCGGCATGAGTTCCTGCGCTTGCTGCAGGATTTTGTTGGTGTTCGTTTCTGTCAGGATGTAGCACTCACTTTTGAAATCACCTACACGATCGGCTCGCATCTTGATTTGTTCTTCACTCTCTTCTCCACTGACATACAGCACTTTAGCGGGTATTTTCATGGCAATTTGGAGCAACAGGGTGCTTTTCCCGATCCCCGGTTGTCCGCCGATGAGCACCAATGAGCCAGGCACAATGCCACCGCCGAGTACCCGGTTGAGTTCCTGATCGGGCGTGGCGAGACGCGGGGTTTTGCCTGTTTGTACTTGATCGAGCAGCACCGCTTTGGGCGATTCTGCCCGACCGCCCATGGTAGGCGCCCAGGATTTCCGCTTTTCTTCCGCGACGGTTTCTTTCTGGATGAGTTCTTCCTGGAAGGTGTTCCATTCGTTGCATTGCGGGCATCTGCCCAGCCATTTGGGGGCGGAGGTGCCGCAGTTGGAGCAGAAGAAAATGGTGCGTGGTTTTGCCATGGGAGGGGTCAGCGATAAATGTTTTTTAGTGGAGAATGCTCTATAATTGGCAACTCATCCTTTGTGCATCCATTCTGTATCAAGGCTTTTGACAAGTGCATTTGGATGGCCTTAAAGGATTCTTCAGAATTTCTAAATCCAAGTTGGATTCGCTTAATTTTTATAAGAGGAATATCTTTTTTATGCACCCCTAATTTTATCTTATGATATTCCACTGATTCATTTCGAGAATTTATGTCCTGAAAAAAGGAATCACCATCCAATATCGATAAAAATTCACGCGCAAAAATAAGGCGTATTTCTTCCTCGACTTTAAAATAAGGCGACTTTATAAAACAACCAAATACTCTTAAAACATCAGAGATGTCTGCTGATACATGGTTTTTATTGTAGAACGCTGATAAACCTCTAGGACATCAATACAACAAAGGGAAAAAAGGAACGTGTCTGATTTTAGTAAACTTAATTCGCTGCTTTGGTCAAATTTTTCTGCCAGGTAATCATATTCTCTTGGATCATTTACATTGTCTAAGTTATATAATCTTATTGCATTTTCATTTAAAATTGAAAAAAGAGCGCGGACAGATGTAAAATGTACAAAACGACGCCCTTTTGGCTCATAGATTGTGCCTAAAACAAAGTCAGGTGAGAGAAGTACGCTATTACCACGAGATATAGCCCATTTCTCTCGACCAATGTTTGGAACAATGAGTGGGGCTACAATTTCCATGAAGTCTTTAGTCAAGTCATCCAGTCTTTTATTGGAATCGGTATCCATAGAACTTAAATTTTCTAATTATCAATTAGCTCTCACCCATATTCAACACTTCCATTCTTTAGATGAAAAAAGTAAAAGCACACAGAAAATCACTCCTCCTCCCACTCAAACAAATACCGCTCTTCATGGGGCACATCAAATTTTGCTAAGAAATCAAAATATTCCTGCTTGAAACCGCGTGTTTGGTGATGCTTTTCTTGGTTCAGGATGTATTTACAAACCGAATCCAATTGAGAATGGGCATAAGTAAATGCGCCAAAACCTTCTTGCCACGCAAATTTGAAAGGTGAGAGCCGATTTTCTTTAATAAAAATAGTCGTATTGGTTTTGATGTCGCGCACCAAATCGGAAAGAGAAACGGAAGGTTTGAACCCGATAAAAATATGCACATGGTCTGGCATACAGAATACTGCCAACATTTTTTGTCCACGTTTTTGCACGATTCCAGTGATAAATTGATGGATACGTTCGCGGTGTTGCTTTTCAATCAGGGATTGGCGGCCTTTGACTGCGAAAACCAATTGAGCATAAAGTTGTGTGTAGGTATTTGCCATTTGGATTTTGATGGATTTGGTGAAAAATTGGTTTTGGTCGGCCTCTACGGGGCGAACCCTATGACGCGGGATCGAATTTCTATAAACGGTCGGCTCCTACGGAGCGATTTAAAACTGTAATAATAAAGGTAAAGTCCTAAATTGATTTTTCAAATACAGACAGCTTAGAACGACTAAATTTATTGGAGACCTTGTAGGAACCGCTCCGTAGGAGCCGCCCGTTTGTAGAAAATTTGCGACAAACGTATAGGCCGACCAAAGCCCGCAATCAATTCACCCCACACTCCACCCCCAGCACCTCCATCGCTGCGATAAACTCATTCCCCACCGTCACTTTTTTGCCCATCGAGGTGAAGGGTAATTTCTCTTTGTTTTGATAATCAATCAGTTCCATGTGTAGCGTATGCTTACCCTTATGGTTCGTGCAGATCTTTTCAATCTGCTCAATGAACTCAGCAGAGATTTTCTCTACCGGAATTTTAAGCGTTACAGACGTCGTTTTTTCCTCGCCGATGGTTTCGAGCAGGCGGACGTTTAGCACCTTGAACTCCATCTCGTCGGAATTGTAGCGCTGTTTGTACTCGCCCTCCACATACACAGTAGTGCCTTCCTCAAAGAAGGATTTGAACTTGGCGTAACTCTCCGAAAACATGGTGATTTCCAGCGAACCTGTATAATCTTGCAAAGTAAAACGCCCCCAGCCTGTACCTTTTTGGCTGATACGGTGTTCGGCTTTGAGGACAAAACCCGCCACGTTGACCTTGCGCCCTTTGAAATTTTCCACATTGGCAAGTGGCGTAGCGAAGTTTTCCCACTCGTACCGGAAGTCGTCGAGCGGATGGCCGCTGAGGTAAAGCCCCACCACGTCGCGCTCTTTTTGGAGTTTGAAAATCAGGTTCCATTCCTCTGCTTTGGGCACTTTAGGTTCCGGAATGCTGACGGTATCTGAGAGGTCGCCAAAAAGGGAGTTGACGGATAGCACCTTGTCTTCCTGATGCGCAGAGCCGTATTTTATCAGGTTTTCGATAAAAGTGTCGTGTTTGTCAGTTGGGGTAAAAAATGCTGCTCGGTGAAGTCTCCCCCCC
>Ga0163149_10001350_pt1 | contig 31662 bp, 22 predicted proteins | sample OliLakLV19MP5G1_FD_148604 | JGI IMG/M metagenome (GOLD analysis project Ga0163149, IMG submission 148604) | Freshwater microbial mat bacterial communities from Lake Vanda, McMurdo Dry Valleys, Antarctica - Oligotrophic Lake LV.19.MP5.G1 | ecosystem: Environmental > Aquatic > Freshwater > Lake >... | reverse complement strand
TTCGCAGCAATCGGTTTTTGCTACAGGTGCTGTTTGGTTTTTAACGCAACAATCTTCAATTACCGACAATGAAATTTTTCCTTTCCCGCTTTTTAAGCAAACCATTGAACTAATGGTAAAGCCTAAACTCGAGAAAAGAAAAACCGTTGCTAAAAAAACGGATGTTATTTTTTGTACTAGTTTCATTTTAGTGTAACGAAGATACGGAAATCTAATTGTTTAAAGGATTAAAAAATGTTAAATATTTCTCAATCCCATAGTTCTGTTAAAAATGTACTGAAAAAACAATGTTACGAAAAGATGAATAGCCAAACCACCTGATATCTCTGCAAAATTTCCAGCCAATGCAGCAGTATCCGGTGCCCCTGATTGCAGAAAAACATTTAAAGTTTGAATAACAATACTGAATAAAGGTATAAAAACCACAACGAACGCAGAGATGACATACGTTAAAAAAATTCTTTTAAACTTCCCTCGTTTAAAAAGCCAGCTAATCAATAGCGGCAAAAAAATAGCATATAACATCTCGTAAAGTTCAATCAAAAAATTATAAAATCAAATATTTGTTACCTTTATGCCTCAAACAAACTGAACTATGTCAGACACAACAAAATTAGGCTTTGGAACCAAAGCAATACATGCAGGACAAGAGCCCGATCCAACTACAGGAGCCATCATGACTCCCATATATCAAACTTCAACTTACTGGCAGGAAAGTCCGGGTAAGCACAAAGGTTATGCTTATGCACGAGGAAAAAACCCTACACGTACAGCATTGGAAAAATGTTTGGCAGAGTTAGAAGGAGCAAAACATGCATTGTGCTTTTCAAGTGGAATGGGCGCTATTGACGCAGTAATGAAATTGCTTCGTCCGGGTGATGAAGTGATTACTGGAGACGATTTATATGGTGGCAGCTATCGCATGTTTACTAAGGTATTTGCACCTTTTGGAATAAAATTCCATTTCATTGATATGAAAGATACAGATGTGATTAAAAAACACATCAATGCAAATACAAAAATGATTTGGCTGGAAACACCTACCAATCCAACTATGCAGATCATCGATATTGAAGCTTGCTCTAAAATTGCAAAAGAAAACAAATTAATTTGTGCAGTTGACAACACCTTTGCTTCTCCGTATTTACAAAACCCACTGGCTCTTGGAGCAGATATAGTAATGCATTCGGCAACAAAATATTTGGGCGGACACAGTGATGTAATTATGGGCGCACTTTGTTTGAGCGATGATAATTTGTATACGCAATTGGCTTTTATCCATAATAGTTGTGGTGCTACACCCGGACCGATGGATAGCTTTTTGGTGTTGAGAGGCTTAAAAACATTGCACATCCGCATGGAGCGCCATTGTTTCAATGGAAGAAAAATTGCTGAGTTTTTGAAAACACATCCTAAGATTGATAAATTGTATTGGCCGGGATTTCCTGATAGTCAGAATCACGACATAGCAAAAAAGCAGATGAAAGATTTTGGCGGAATGATTTCTTTCTCGTTAAAAGGAAACAAACAAGAAGATGCATTTAAAATTGCATCAAGCATGAAAGTATTTTCATTAGCAGAATCATTGGGCGGAGTTGAATCATTGATTAATCATCCGGCAACGATGACTCATGCCTCTATTCCAAAAGAAGAAAGAGACAAAGCAGGAGTGGTAGAATCGTTATTGCGTTTGAGTGTAGGGATAGAAGATATTGATGATTTGATTGGAGATTTGAAGCAAGCGTTGGGGTAATGAAGGGCTGCACTTCGACTGAGTTTATGGTGAGCGTAGTCGAATCCACTCAGTGTTACTCTCGCACCATAATCTTTACTGTTAACAAACCTTTAGCAGAATAACCCAATTATCGATGTGTAAAACATTACACCTCGTCAACCTGAGCGGACTCGAAGGGTAAGAGAATATTCGCGACTGATATAAGCGCAAGCAAGAGCATTAAAAAGCTCTTGCTTTTTTTATTTTATTTTGCTATCTTTATAATATCTAAAAAATATAATTGTGAATTATTATTACATAACAGGAACGAGCCGAGGAATTGGAAAAGCATTTGCCGAGCATCTTTTGGAAAACCCATCAAACAGAGTGATTGGGATTTCGAGAAACAGAAGCATTGAGCATCCAAATTACAAACATTCGTATTTGGATTTAACGGATGTAAAAGCCATCACGGAATTTAAGTTTGACTTGCATGCAAATGCTAAAAAAGTGTATCTGATAAACAATGCGGGAGTGTTGGGATTTATAAAGCCTATTGGGAAATTGAATGCCGCAACTATTATAAAAAATTACACTGTTAATTTAATTGCACCTACTGTTTTGACAAATGCTTTTATTCAGTGTTATGATTCAACAGATGCCGAAAAGGTGATAGTAAATATAAGTTCAGGGGCAGGAAAAAGTCCGATTGATGGTTGGGCTGTGTATTGTGCCTCCAAAGCGGGAATCGATATGTTGAGTCGCGTGGTGGACATGGAGCAGAAAATACGGGCAAAAAAGCCTCAGGAAAACATTCACAAAGGCTTTCACATTTTCTCAATTGCGCCTGGAGTGGTAAATACAGGCATGCAGGATGAAATCAGAGCGGCTCAGAAAGAAGACTTTAGCCGATTAGAAGACTTTATCGGTTATAAAGTCAATAACCAATTATCGGAGCCGGAATTTGTTTCTAAAAAATATATTAATATCTTAGCTAATGTAAACAATATCAAGGATGTATTATCATCCATAAAAGATTACGACTAAAATCATCCCTTCTCTAAACTATATACTTAAAATGTTATTAAAAATGAACAAACTTACAACCTTACTAGGAGCAGCTTTAATGACTTCATTGTCATTCAATGTTGTGAATGCACAAGAGCTTAAATTATGCAGTACATCTGAAATGATGGCTAAATATTTTGAAGAACATCCTTCTTTCAAAGCACAATATCTGGCTGAAGAAGCTATTGCAGAACAAGCAGATTTGGATGCTTTCATAACCGGATATAAAAAAGGTGATGGCAAAGCTATGCTTCCTATTTACACAATTCCTGTTGTGTTTCACATACTTCATGAAGGTGGGCCAGAAAATATTTCTGATGCTCAGATTCATGATCAAGTTCGCATATTGAATGAAGATTACCGTAAATTAAATGCAGACATTTCTGCTGTTGTGCCTTCATTTACAGCCATTGCATCGGATTGTGAAATTCAAATTCGTTTGGCTCAAAAAGATCCTTCCGGAAATTGCACTAACGGAATCGACAGAATTTTTTCGGCTGAAACAAATATTGGAGATGATGACTCAAAATTAAACCAATGGCCACGTAACAAATATTTAAATGTTTGGGTTGTAAAAACAATCTCTAGCGGAGCAGCTGGTTACGCTTATAAACCAGGTGCTACTGTATTTACACCTGCCATTGATGGTATTGTTATTCTTTCAACTTATGTAGGAAGTATTGGAACGGGGTCTCCAAGTCGTGCACGTGCATTGACTCATGAAATTGGTCACTATTTAAATTTAGATCATACTTGGGGTGGAACAAATAATCCGGGAGTTGATTGTACAGGAAGTGATGCTGTAAGTGATACACCAACTACTGAAGGACATACAGCTTGTTTACTAACCGATGCAGTTTGTAATCCTCCTGTAATTGAAAACGTACAAAACTTTATGGAGTATGCGTATTGCAGCAATATGTTTACTACTGGACAAAAAACGAGAATGCGTTCTGCACTTACAAGCACCACCGCTTCCAGAAATAATTTATGGTCTGCTGGAAATTTAACTGCAACAGGACTTAGTACGGCTTCTGTATTGTGTCTTTGTGATTTTCAATCGAGCGATGCATTAAATCAGGTTTGTCAAGGTGATAGTTTAACGTTTACTGATTTGGCTTGGAATGGCAATCCTACAAGCTGGACATGGACGTTCCCGGGTGGAACTCCTGCTTCATCTACCGATTCTGTTCCTGTAATTACATACAACACACCGGGAGTTTATAATGTGTCGTTAGTTGTTTCAAATGGTTCGGGTTCTGTGAATGCAACCAAAACAGCTTACGTAACAGTATTTGCCAACAGTGCAACTTATAGTGCTGCTTTCTATTCAGAAGGATTTGAAGGAAGTGCTGTTCCTAACATAGATTGGAATGTACGTAATGCTAATGCCGGTTCAAATACATGGACACAAACTACTGCTGCTGCTGCTTCAGGAACAAAATCAGTTCGGATTATAAACGCAAGCACTTATGATACACATGTGGATGAATTAATTTCTCCAACCATTGATATGACTGCAATTGTTGGTTCTCCTTCGTTAACCTACAAAGTTGCACATGCTCAAAAAATTTCTACTTCTGCTGATAAATTACAAATCTATGTTTCTACTACTTGCGGACAATCATGGTCGTTGCGCCAAACAATTACTGGCGCATCACTTTCAACAGCAGGGGTTATGAGTGCGTCTTTCACTCCTACTGCAGCACAATGGGTGACAAAAACACTAAATCTTGCTTCCGTTGCATCAGAAACAAGTTTATTGATAATGTTTAAATTCACAAGCGATGCGGGAAATAATATTTATTTAGATGATATTAATATTATGGGGAACGTTGGTGTTGATGAATTAGCAAACAACATTAATTTTAATGTTTATCCAAATCCTTCAGAAGACAACACAATCATCTCTTTCACTTTAATAGAATCTCAGGAAACGGATATTACTGTTTATGATGTTGTTGGAAAAGAAGTTGCAACTGTATTCAGCGGAAACTTAAACAAAGGCGAACATCAATATTCAATTGCTGATAAAACAAAATTATCGGCAGGAGTTTATTTCATCAAATTAAATGTTGGTGGAGAAAGCTTTACTAAGAAATTGATTGTGAAATAGACCTCGCCTCGACCCTCTTAGCTCATCCGTCCTTCGGACACCTTCTCCAAATGGAGAAGGGAAATGGAAAATAGTTTTTGCGAGAGGGTGGAGTTTCGAAATACTGTTTAGTTTAAATTTCAAAATCCCTCATCATAAAATATGTTGAGGGATTTTTTATCTAACTATTTTCACAAAAAAAATCCCGCCATTTCTGACGTGACTTTTTCCTTAAATAAATATTCATTCTACCCCTTCTTAAATCCTACCATAATAGAAACACATCCAGTAGGTAAAACAGAGCTGGTTGATTCGGATTCGGGAACTTGAACTTCCACTATAAATTGCTGAGTATTTTTGACTTTAAAATCCCAAAAATCAGGATAATCATTTTTTTTGCTGTCGAAAACCACTTTTTTATTCATATCCAGCACCTTAAAAGAAAGATCACCAAGTTGTTGCTGTCCACAAACCACAATTCTGTAGTCTTGTCCGGAATAAAAAGTAAGGTTTAAAGATGTTTTTTGCCCTGAACTAAGCGTTGACGTATTTGCCTGCCCGTTCAGCTGAAATGGCTGAATTTTGGGCATACACTTTTTTTTCAAAAAGGTGCTGCATTGAGCATTTACAGCTGAAGTAGAGAAAGCAACGATACCAATAGCAACGATAGCTTTCAGGAAGTAAGTTTGTTTCATCAAGACGTTTTACGCCTTATTGGATGATTTTGTTTCTAATTTGAGAACATTTATCAGTAATCTGCTTCAATTGTTCTGCGGTTAGGTTAAAACTGCTTTCATTAGAGATTGTAGAAACGCCTTTTGTAGAATCGGTAGTTGTCTTTGTCTCCCCTGCTGTATTAGGAATAGCATCAAAAACCTTTTTTAATTCAGAAAATTGTGTCAACAGTGCAGGAATAGATTCATTTTCCGCTTTATAGCTTTCTAATAAAGCGATAAGATTATCCAAAGAAAGTTTTTGTTCCCCAATGCGGGTAACAATTCCTTCATTTTTTGTAGTAGCAGCAATTTGGGTTGCAATGTGCAAACCTTCAATCCAGCCACCTGCAACAATAAGTGCAGAAACACCTGGTTGTCCGTTTTCTTTTAAATATGCATCTGCATTCCAATATGAATCAGAAATGATAGCCAACAAAGAATCTCTATTTTGCATATTTGATTCAATACGAGAAGTAGTAGTTTCATCAAAAGCACCGCTGATACCTAATCCGCTTGCTAATTTGTTTGTACAACGCAAGTATAACATGGATTCTTGTGTTTGATCAAAGATGCTAGTAAAACTCAAATCAGAACCATAAACACCTAAATTCAATGCTTTTGCAGCCACTGTTTCGTATTTGGAAACGTTTTCAATAGGGTTAAGAATTTTCGAGTTGTATTTAGCGCCTGCTGCCTTTAAAAGAGTTGTTGTTTCAATTGGAGATGGAATAGAATAAAAAACATTTTGAGCTTTTACGTCTCTCACTTTTGTATCTGCATTAGCAGTATCTACTGCATTACTTCCAGAATCATCTGCTGAAGAGCCACAAGCTACAAATGCCATAGAACTAGCAATAGTTGAAGCTAAAAATATCGATTTTCTAATGTTCATCTCTTGGTTTTTTATAAATTTCCTCCAAATATAATACAATATCATTAGGTAGGGCTATCCTCTTAAAAACTTGTGAATAAAAAGAAACCGCGCCCTTACACTTCGACTACGCTCAGTGTGACGTCTTGTGTGTTGTTCTTTTAATGCTACCTCAGGCTGAGCGTAGTCGAAGACTTTATTATCTAATTTCTGAGTAGGCCTATCCTACCATTGTATTTTTCTTGACTCCAACCATTTCAACAGCTGTTTTCACAATGCTATCCACATCGTAATTACATTCAATGTATAATTCTTTTTGCTCTCCGTGCTCAATAAATTTATCAGGAATTCCTAAACGTTTTACTTGAGCATTGTAATTATTGTCAGCCATAAACTCCAACACTGCACTTCCCATTCCACCCATGATACATCCATCTTCTACTGTAATCACTTTCGAATATTTTGAAAATACTTCATGCAACAACTCTTCATCAATTGGTTTTACAAAACGCATATCGTAATGTGCTGCTTTTATTCCTTGTGCTTCCAATACTTTGCAGGCGGCAACTGCATTGTTACCAATATGTCCAATCGTTAAAAAAGCAATGTCATCTCCGGTTTGTACTCTTCTGCCTTCTCCAATTTTTATTTTCTGGAAAGGTGTTTTCCAATCAATCATCACACCGTTTCCACGTGGATAACGAATAGAAAAAGGAGCATTTGTTTCAGGAAGTTGTGCTGTATACATTAAGTTACGCAACTCTTCTTCATTCATTGGAGCCGAAACAATCATATTCGGAATGCAGCGGAAATAAGCTAAATCGAAAGCTCCGTGGTGTGTTGGACCATCAGCGCCTGCTAATCCGCCTCTATCCAAACAAAATACTACATGCAAATTTTGTAAAGCAACATCGTGTATCACCTGATCGTAGGCGCGTTGCATGAAAGATGAATAAATATTACAGAAAGGAATTAATCCTTGTGTTGCTAATCCTGCCGAAAAAGTAACTGCATGTTGTTCTGCAATTCCAACATCAAATGCTCTGTCGGGCATTGCTTTCATCATAATATTGAGTGAGCAACCACTTGGCATTGCAGGAGTGATTCCCATTATTTTAGAATTCTTTTCTGCTAACTCTACAATGGTATAACCAAATACATCCTGATATTTCGGAGGCTGTGGTTCTTTCGGAACAATTTTGATTATTTCTCCTGTGTCTTTATTAAAAAGACCTGGAGAGTGCCAAACTGTTTGATTTCCTTCTTCTGAAAATTTATATCCTTTTCCTTTTTGTGTTAAAATGTGAAGAATTTTTGGTCCGGGAATGTCTTTTAAATCCTGCAATACTTTTGTCAATCGCTCTACATCATGCCCGTCAACTGGTCCGAAATAGCGGAACTTCAAAGACTCAAACATGTTACTTTGTTTCAGTAATGAAGATTTAATTCCGTTCTCAATTTTAGAAGCAATCTCTTGTGCATTTGGTCCGAACTTGCTGATTTTACCAAGCAAATTCCAAACTTCATCTTTCACACGGTTGTAAGTATGTGAAGTTGTAATGTCAGTTAAATATTCTTTTAAAGCACCCACATTCGGGTCGATGCTCATACAATTGTCATTTAATACTACAAGTAAATTAGAGTTGGTAATTCCTCCATGATTGAGTGCTTCAAATGCTTGTCCGGCCGTCATTGCGCCATCGCCAATTATAGCAATGTGCTGACGATCTTTTTCTCCTTTATAGTTAGATGCAACTGCCATTCCCAATGCACCTCCAATAGATGTAGATGAATGTCCTACTCCAAAAGTATCGTATTCGCTTTCCGAACGTTTCGGGAAACCACTGATGCCTTTATAAACTCTGTTTGTATGGAAATTTTTTCTTCTTCCGGTTAGGATTTTATGTCCGTATGCTTGATGCCCAACATCCCAAACCAACTGATCATAAGGTGTATTGAAAACATAATGCAAAGCAACGGTGAGTTCAACTACACCCAGACTAGCGCCAAAGTGCCCTCCCTTTTGAGAAACAACGTCAATAATAAACTGACGAAGCTCTTGGCTAAGTTCGGGGAGTTGTTCTTCTTTTAATTTTCTTAAATCGGCTGGATACTCAATTTTATCCAGCAGTTTGCCTGCTTTAAATTCCATTCCTGGTGTAGAGTACAATATATTCATACAAAGATAAAAAAATTATGTGAATGAAGGGTGAAACTGGCGAAAAACGTAGCAATTGTAATTATGTTTTGGAAGAACATTAATTTTTAGATTATTTAACACATTGTTTTACTTTTGTAAATAACAAACAAAATAAATGAAGAAAATAGTTGTCCTCTTCTTTTCAGTAATGCTTATCTCATTTTCTTCTAATGCAGGAGAAATTGACACCAACTATGTTCAAAAATTTAAGAATCTTTTTATGGTAAAAGGATTTCTTTTGAACAATGGTTTTCAATACACCATCACTCCACAAAACAATGATGCATTTACAGAAAAGCAATTGGATGATGCGCGCGTATTTTATACTGCAAACATTCCACCAGTAACAGGAGTTTCTTTAAACGTAAAAGGAATTGGATTCACTTATATTTTCAAATTTACGAATGACTATTTGGATACAACCTCCAGAATAAAATCGGGGTACAAACAATTTCAAATGAATATTTATGGAAGCAAGTTTGGATTTGAAGGATATTATCAAGATTACTCCAGATTTTATTTTCATTATAAAGGTGACGAAATTTTAGCGAAAAATTACAATGCAGATATTCGTGCTTATCAATTTGGTGCAACCGCCATCTTTATAAATAATGGGAAAAAGTTTTCATACAATGCTGCATTTAACCAAAATCAATTTCAAAAAAAATCGGTTGGTTCTTCATTAACTGTGTTTGGATTAAGGTACAATGAAATCTCCAGCAGAAATCTGATTCCGGATAGTGTAAAAAAATATTTCAAAGAGTATCCCGACTTAAATTCAAATCGCAATTATGCATTTATTTTTCAGCAAGGTTATGCCTACAACTTAGTTAAAAATGGTTTTTATTTTTCCAATGCTTTGTTTCTTGGAGCAGGTTTACAAAAGCAGGTTTATGAATATCCGGAAGGTAAAAAAAGCAGATTAGGCGTACCTGTTACAATAAGAGCAAAATCAAGTTTAGGATACAATGGCAAAGTATTTTTTGGAGGATTATATGCGAATGCGGATTATTCTCAATCGAAAATTAAAAGCTTGCAAACACAACAATTTCAATATACGTATGGAATTTTTCTGGGTTTAAGAGCAATAGAATTGACAAAATCAAAATCACAAATACGACAAGAAGAAAAGAGAAAAAAAGACGCAGTAAAAAAAGCGAAAGAGGATAAAAAGAAAGCTGCTCAGGATAAAAAGAAAAAGAAGTGATTGCGTCCTTACGAGTGAGGATTATCCGCGACAATCATAAAAAATGGAACCTGCCTGCCGCCAGGCAGGCACTGATTAAACGGATTAAAACGGATCTTTATTTTTTTGTTAGATTTATTGCATATTTATCGCCTGTGGCGATTGGATAAAAAACACTTCCCAGCGAGGAAGGAAATCCGACTGCAACAATCCCATTCTTTTACAATACTCATTCAATTAAAAGCCTCAATATTAAAATTATCCGTGTAAAATCGGATAATAATCAACAATTATTTGTTTTCTATCTTTTTTGTTCTAATTTAGCTACTGAGACTACTCCACTCAACAGTTATTTATTACAATTAATTGCACGCAAAACAATCTGTTTTATGGAAGAACTTTCTTTTAAATCCCCTTCCTTATTACATCCCACAGAGCATACTTTATTACTAAATTTTAATTTATTAATTTTAAACCCCTAAAAATGAAACGCACGCTATTTCCCACGCACGCTATTTCCCACGCACGCTATTTTTCACAAAGCGCTTGTAACAATTAGTTTTATTATTTTGAGCGCATCCTATTCCATAGCTCAAGCACCTGCAAAATGGAGTGTCAATGGAAATACTGCTGTCAGCGGTGATTTTTTAGGAACAACCAATAACGAAGATTTAGTTTTTAAAACAAACAATACAATTGCTTTTAAAATAAAAGCAAACGGAAACATTATTGTAAAATCTTTAGAAAGTTTAGGTAGCGGTTTAGTTACCGTTGACAATAACGGAAAATTAATTCACTCCGCATTTTCCGGTGACATAAATCAAGTATTGTTAGGTGATGGAACATTTGGAGCATTGCCAAGCGGCTTGTGGACAACCGGAACTGGAGGAAAAATTTATTACAATGGAGGAAAGGTTGGAATTGGAACAGCAACACCAAATTTTAAATTAGATGTAGATGGTGACGTACGGATCACCCAAAATTTATACTTACAAGGGGAACTTGTTATAAGCGATAAAATACAAACGCCAAAGCAAATGAAAGCGGGTTCTATTATTGTGGATTCACTTTTAATGGATAGCACAAGAGCTGTTTATGGTGTTACCAATTTTAAAGATGATGTAAAATTAGCGAGTAAATTATCTGTGAATGGAAGTGCATTAATAAATGGAACAGCAACCGTGAATGGTGATTTGAAAACGATGGGGAGTTTAAAAATAGGTGGAAGTCGTTCATTTTCCTATGTTCCCGGAGTAATAGGTGGAGAACCTGGAGTTTTTAGCATGGGAAGCCCTGATGGAATAATTAGTCCGGCACCTCCATTTTTTTATGATGATTGCGATGCTCCTGCACCTTTAGTGCCAACTACTCTTTATCAATTTCCCGGATTAATTCAGAGTTATGCAAATGTTACTTCTGGCTCTGCCCCTGTTTCAGGGGTTCTTACCATGGGATTTGACGGAGTAAACGGACTGATTGATTTGGCAGGCCCGATTACCCCAGCTTATAACCCTCGCTTATTGATCAATTATAATTGTGGTAAAGATGTATACATAAATACTGGAGCAAAAGGCGGAAACATTAATATGTGTACAGGAGCCAATGCGGGTGTGGTTAGTATGTGTGCAGGATTAAAAGGGAAAGTTGGTGTTGGAACTGAAACTCCATTAGCAAAATTTGATGTACAAAATGATGATGCTTCAGGTATAACTGCAAGTATTACTAAAGTAGAGCCAGGAAGAATTAGAAGAATAATTTTTGAACCCAAATTAAATACTGGTGATTATAATTATTTAACTCAAGCTGATGATATTGGCATAATTTGGACAGATGGTGCACCATCAACAATTTCCCCTTCCAATGGTTTTGTATTAGCTCCTTGGGGTAGTATTGGAACAGCCTATCAATTTCCAGGATTAAGAATGACAAAAGAAGGATTTATTGGGATTGGAACTCCGTTTCCTCAAGCGATGATGGAAATTCAAAATGGAGAATATGTTGGTGGTACGGGTATAAGAAACCCAATTGGTTTTAAAGTTACCAGCACCTATACAAACAATCCTGAATTAGGAGTAGGAATTTTATGTCAGGTTGGTGACAATTTGAGTAAAACATTTAGTTCAGGAAAAACTGACGGAACAACCTATACAGAGAATTTTGTAGTTTATGGTGATGGGTATGTTTTTGCACGCGATATAAGAGTAACACTTCAAACTCCATTTGTGCATCCAGATTATGTTTTTGAAAAAAATTACAAACTAAAATCACTGGAGGATATAGAAATGTTTATTCAACAAAATGGTCATTTACCAAACATTCCGACTGCATCCGATGTAGAAAAAAACAAAGGAATAAATTTAGGTGAGATGAGTGAAAAACAATTAGAAAAAATTGAAGAACTTACTCTATATATAATTGAGCTAAATAAAAAAATGAATGAGTTGACAAAAACGGTTGAAGTTCAAAATGAAAAAATAAAAATTTTAGAAAAAAAATAAGATGTTAAAAAAGCTAATCCTACTATTTATTACAATAATTTTAATTGAGGGGTGCGAAAAAAAGTATCCTGATGATAACAGGCGCCATACTAAAACACCTACAGAACGACTCACTTGTCTTGATTGGCATTTATATAGGATCGAAAGCTTAATCTCTAGTCAATTTGTTCAAGGCAATCCAATGACAACTGGGGAAGACAAATATCCAATAAGTTTCGGAATAGACAATACATGCACAGGTGGAACATCGTACCCTTTTATCTCACCTTCCCCTACTTATCTTTTTAATTTTTATGGAAATTGGGAGTTTATTGATAATGAAGATAAAATAAAAGTTACCAATGTTTCGGGTTATTTTAATGTCTGGACAATTCATGCCCTAACTAAAAGGTTCCTTATAATTTCAAATGATAGTATTAAATACACGTTCAATAATAAAGCTAGATAATGAAAAAAATATTATTTATTATTCTTTTAATTTCGTGTAACACCTGCTTGTTTTCTCAGTTTTTACAAGAAAAAATTAACCTTCACAAGTATTGGCGCTATCGCGAACGACTAAAAAACTTTGTTGTGTATGGTGATGGATATGTATTTGCACGCGATATAAGAATTACACTTCAAACTCCATTTGTGCATCCAGATTATGTTTTTGAAAAAAATTACAAACTAAAATCACTGGAGGATATAGAAATGTTTATTCAACAAAATGGTCATTTACCAAACATCCCTACTGCATCCGATGTAGAAAAAAACAAAGGAATAAATTTAGGTGAAATGCCTAACGAAAAAGAAGTGGCAAATGAAGGAATTAATACTTCAGAAATGATTACAAAACTGTTAAAACAGCAAGAAGAAATTGTGCTTTATATTATAGAACAAAATAAACGTATTGAATTACTTGAAAAAGAGTCTAAAAAATAAAACAATGAAAAAATTAACTACTTATTTTTTATTGTTTTTTACTTTCTTTTCTTACGTTGAAACAAGTGGAAAAAATGATAGTTTGAAAAAACATAAAAATTTCATTGTTGGTTTTGGAGGAAGCATTAATAACACTCTTTTGTACTATCCTTTGTATAGAGACCAACTAGACCGAAACAGTGTAAGTTTTAATGATCAAAAAATTAGCTCCGCTGGAGAAGGAGAATTATTTGTGGGCTTTCAAACAAAAAAGAGGCGAATAACTCTTGGCTTGGGTTATGCAGATTATCAAAGTAAAAATTTGCATATTGACAACTATCCAAATAGCAGCAATACTTCTACAACAGTTGAATATACATTTTATCACAAATTTTATAAAAGCAACATAAATTTAAACTGGCTTTTAGGTGATAACGGTCGTTGGATGATTGGAGCTAATTTGGATTGTGGAATTTTGTTTTATTTCAAAGAATTTAGACATGTGGAACATACATTAGGACAAAGTAATATTGATCTTATATATGAATATCCTAGTCCTCAAGTAATAATATTTACTGGAATAAACTTTGGCAGATTATTCAAAATTAATGAACGCATTGATTTAGGCATTGTTTTTAATACAAAAGTATCATCAAGAATAATAGGTGCCGATAATAGCGAATCTCAAATAACAAAAAGCAAAACTCCCGACCGCAATTTATTAATAAAATCATTGAATTTAAATTTAAATTTCAAAATGTAATCTCATGATAAAAAACATCTTATTTACTTTCTGTTTTTTTTATTTTTTTAAAATTCAAATTCCATTTTTTCTCAAAAATATCGTGAACTATTTGACGAATTAGACAGCCAGGATGCAGGACTGACGAGTTTGTATAGTAATATCAATTATAGCATTAATGGATATAATACACAAGTTCTTGAAGGATATTTGAATATGTATAGTGCTACCAAAGATATCCGATATCTAAATAAATTTGTTATTACTGCAAAAAGAATGCAGGATAGAAGAGATGACAATATTGCATCAGCAATTCCCATAGATTTTCCAACAGGTATAGATTGGAATAACAATGGAATATTTGATTGTCTTATTAATTCCCCTTCTGAAATATATTCTCTAAGTAAAGCGTGGTCAGTTTTTGATGGCAATAAACCAGATGATTGTATAAAAACACAAACATTTAAAGAGGCAGGGGAAATTTGCACCCCAATGGCGCAGTTTATATTATTACTCAAAACTGATTTTTCTTTTTTAAATTCTTATCCTTTACCAGCAGAAGTGAACAGCATGTCAGCTAGTCATCACAATTATGGCAGTACAATCATAACTACCTATGAACAATTTGCAAACTGGTTGCAAAAGCGAATTCATGAAACAATTGCATATTTCGATAACCGTTATATACAAAGTTGCCCACCATTTTATTGCTCACTTCCAGCTCACGATGATGAAACTTGTTGTAAACAGCCAACAAACACCGTGAGTGAACACTCGTATTATCAATTCGTTAAAGACAATACAGGAGGTATTAATCAACAGTTATTTATGGGTGCACTATTAGCATTTAACAATTACCCTTTAGATTATCACGTAAACGGAACATTAGTTGTTGGTAATAATTTTACTATTGAAGCTCCTGGTATAGTTGATATGACTTCAGGAAAAGAAATAAAATTTATGCCCGGTTCAACTGTTAAATCAATTTCAGGCACAGATTTTAAAGCTCATATAGAACCTACTTTAGAATGCAATCCTTCAACCTTTAGAATAAATTCATCTCTCCCACCGGTGGAAAACATCGAAACATCTGTAAGTAAACAAAAGGTACAAAAAGATGCAAATATTAAAATTGCCCCTAACCCCAACAATGGCTCATTTCAACTCACAATTACCAGAAACGATAAGCCAATTGCAATAAAAGAAATAAAAGTATATGATATTATGGGAAAAGTGATTTGGGAAAATGGTGCGACTACAAACAATATATTTTCTATAGATATTACCAACTATTCTTCTGGAATATATTATGTAAAATGTATCAACGAATTTGATGAAATGGAAATAACAAAACTGATAAAACAATAATTTGAATTTTAGTCATTTTTTCATACCTTTATAATAATGTCAAGATATTTAAAAACAATATCTGCTTCTTTTATTTTTATTTTGTTAGCTAATGTTTCCTTAGCCCAAAACGAAACCAATATTTGGTTCTTTGGTGACCATGCGGGCTTGGATTTTTCTTCCGGAAGCCCTGTTGCAATCAGCACCGGTCAAATAGACAATATGGAAGGAACAGCCACAGCAAGCAATCCGACAACAGGTTCCCTGTTATTTTATTGTGATGGAAAAACTGTCTGGGACACAAACCATAATATTATGCCCAATGGTACGGGGTTGGCTGGTGGGGCTTCCAGCACTATGGCTGCTTTTATCGTTCCACTACCCGGTTCAACTACTATCTATTACATTTTTACAACAGATGAATATCAAAATTCAGGAGTAAATGGATTCAACTACAGCATTGTTGATATGAATGCAAATTCGGGATTAGGAGATGTTATTTCAAAAAACAATTTGCTGTTTGCACCTTGCTCAGAAATAAACCATGCTGTAAAACATGCGAACTGTTACGATTATTGGGTGATCGCTCAAGATTTAACCGGAAATACTTACAGAACATTTCTTCTAACCTCTTCTGGTATTAGTACAACTCCAGTAATAAGCTCCTTGGGTTATTCAATAATTACTCCCGGGTTTGGAACCGGAAAATTCTCTCCTGATGGAAAAAAATTTGCCAGAGCCTATGGCACACCAATCCCAAATAGTAATTTACAATTGTTTGACTTTGACATATTAACAGGAAAATTATCCAATTCTTTTACTATACTTGGTGCGTCTGCAGGCCCATGGTATGGAATTAGTTTTTCCCCTGATAATTCAAAACTGTATGGAAGTGTATACTCATCTATTTATCAGTGGGATCTGTCATCAAATGATAATTTACTAATTCAAAATTCAAAAATATTAATTGGATATTCCGAAAATCTGCCTCAATTGCAGATTGGGAAAGATCATAAAATTTATATTGCAGGAAGTTATTCAAGTTTAATAGATAGAATAAACAACCCTAATTCGCCTGGTCTTGCCTGCAATTTTGTGGTTAATGAAATTGCATTAACCGGTTTGGCATATTATGGCTTACCAGCTTTCCCAGAAAACTATTTTAATGAGTCGCCTACAGGTGTAACAATATTCGAAGAATATGATACAACAATTACATGGGGAACATCTGCAATGTTATTTTCAAACGGCACCGGCAACATCACATGGTCACCGTCAACTTATTTAAGTTGCAGCTATTGTCCAAATCCAATTGTAAGTCCTGAAGGAGATATTGAATATATTTATTCCGATGATAACAATGGATATGGTTGTCCTATTTTAAAAAGAATAAGGATCAAAGTAGAATACGACCCACAAATTCCAAATATTTTTACTGCGAATAATGATGGAACAAATGATTTCTTTTTTATCAACAGACTCCCGCCAAACTCAAAGCTGCAGATCTTTAACCGATGGGGAAATAGTGTGTATCAATCAAATGACTACCAAAATAATTGGACAACTGAGGTTGACGGAGTATACTATTATGTTCTGCTTGTGCATGAACAAGAATACAAAGGCTTTGTACAGGTGCTTACTAATTAAACAATTTTTATTACAAGTTTCTCTATTTCGTCTCCGACAAATCCGGAAGAAAGAAAATAATGAACGTAGAGATCACAGGAAGCACTATTCCGATCAGAAACCAGACCTTAGGATTACGACCCATTCGTCTTGCAAACCTGGACGTGATGAATGGAATTGCTAGCAATAGCATCAATCCCAAATTCATAATCATTAATGGTCCCATTATAGTTCAGATATATTTTTGAATAATTTTTTATGAACTCTTTTAATTACACTTTGGAAAATTAAACGCACTAAAGGATTTGCTTTAATAAGAACAGTTTCCTCCACCTCCGTAACATTGTTTTTTGTTTGTAAAGAAAATCTCAATTGCAAATGAACTCCTTTCTGAACATTGGATTCCATCTCAACATAGTTGTTCGGAACAGTTGATGTCAGATTTACTTTGTAATTTAATTTAAATGGAATAAATACAAATTTTATTTTTTCATAAAATCTATACTCTGTTTCTCCAATTTTTTCAGCTTTATAAACAACCGGATGAACCTCAGCAAACTTATCCATTTCTGATAAACAAGAATAAACTTCCTCTATTGGTTTTGATATTGAATGATTGAGAATCATATTGAGTAAATAAAAAGGGCGTCACGCATTCTGCGTGACGCCTTTTCATTGTTAATAATCTAAATTCCCATACTCCAACTTTGTTCCTTTGATATACAATACCAATCGCATTATTAAAATGAAGAAGGGGACATACATTATCACACTTGGTAAACCCAAATGATTTAAGATGATAACTGATTTACGTTTTAAGCGTTCAGATAATAGGTACATCGCTGGAACTAAAAGCAAGGTTAAGAATGTTGCGAAACTCAATCCAAAAATCATTGTCCAAGACAATGGCCCCCAGAACACAACACTATCTCCGCCAAAATACAGGTGTGGATTCCCAGTGGCAAACAATGTCTCGAAATCGATGTTTAATCCAACTGCTAAAGGAATCAATCCTAAAATAGCTGCAATGGAAGTTAAGATAACGGGAGTCATACGTGTACGACCAGCGTCCACAGTTGCATCCCAAAGTGTTGCACCATTTGCTCTAGCCATTTCTGCAAACTCCACCAATAGAATTCCGTTCCTCACAACAATACCGGCCAAGGCCACAATTCCAATACCCGTCATTACAATACTCATGTCCATTTTAAAAATGGCTGTTCCTAAAAGTACACCTATGATACTAAAGAAAATTTCGGTTAAAATGATAAATGGTTTTCCAATGGAGTTAAATTGAGTTACTAAAATCAATAAAATCAATCCCAAAGAAATCAACATAGCATTACTTAAGAAACCAGCTGTTTCTTCTTGCTCTGCTTGTTCACCAGTAAAATCAAGAACAACTTTTCCTTCTGCTTTAAATCCTGAAGCAGCAGCTTGCACTTTCGCAACAACTTCGTTAGGATTAAATCCTTCGGAAACATTTGAAGAAAGTGTAATCACACGTTTTTGCATTTTACGTTTAATGCCGCCATACGTGTTGCTGTATTTTACATCAGCAAATGAAGACAAAGGAACACTTCTTAAAATTCCACCCATATTCATATCACGGAAGGTGATTTTTAAATTTCGTAAAGCTTCAATATTATTACGTTGATCATATTTATAACGCAATTGAATCGGGTACTGATCATTTTCATCTCTGAACTTACTTACTTCCCAACCAAAAACAGCATTCCGAATTTCCAAGGCAATCGCTTGCGTACTCACTCCTTCTCTGTTTGCTCTTTCACGGTCAATGTTAAACACAATTTCCGGTTTGCTACTTTCAAAATCAGATTTTAAGTTTTCAACTCCATCTATTTTTTGGTCGTCCAAATATTTTTTTAAACGAGTTGCATTTTTAACTAACTCATCAAAATCATCGCCTTTCACTTCAATGTTAATTGGCTTCGGAACGGGCGGACCTGATTGTTCTTTAGAAACAGTAATGTCTGCTCCGGGAATATTCCATTTTAAATTTTGAAGATCTGATAAATACTTAGACGTTGATTCTCCATTACGAGAAGCAAACTTCACAAAGGAGATAGCAATTTTTCCTTTATTAGGATAATCACTTTGATCTTGGTCTTGTGGATCACTTGTTCCTTTTGTAACGTTTGTAATAATTGAACTTACTATTTTATTAGAATCCCCTAAAACAGTTTTTACTTTTTCTTCCACCTGAAGCATCACATCGTTCGTTTTAGCAGGATCTGTTCCAACAGGCAATTTCACATATACGTAAACAAAGTTAGGATCCCCGGAAGGAAAGAAAACGACTTGTGGACTACGTGCAATGAAGAACACAATAGAAAACACAAACAGCAATACTGTTCCTAAAATCGCCAGCCATGGTCGTTTCAAAAACTTAAGCAATAAATTGGTATACCCTCTTTGAAAAGCCGGCCATAGTTTTGTTTGAAATTTTTCAATCACTTTGTACAACCAAAAACGGTGTAACAACATAAACACTGTAAAGAAAATAGAAAGATTTCCAATGGCTACATGTCCAGATGCATAACATACTAATGCAACTATAACAGAAAGAATAATTCGGATAATTGCCAACTTAGTAAGTTTACCATATTTAGCTTTTTCCTCTTCATGCGTTTTCATAAAGTCGACCGCAAAAACTGGATTAATAATATATGCAACAGCTAAGGAAGCCAACAAAGTAATAATGAGTGTAACAGGCAAGAAGTACATAAACTTTCCAATTATTCCTGGCCAAAAAGCCAAAGGCACAAAAGGAGCCAATGTTGTTAATGTTCCACTAAGCACGGGCAGAAACACTTCACCGGCAGCCATCTTGGCGGCCTCCTTTATATTCCTCTTACCATTGTCAAATAGTCGATGAGTATTTTCGATGACAACAATTGCGTCATCCACTACAATTCCGAGAGCAAGTAAAAATGCAAACAACACAATCATGTTTAATGTAAAACCAATGGTTGGCATAAACATAAATGCAATAAACATTGACAATGGAACCGATGAAGCCACAAATATGGCATTGGTAACACCCATGAAAAACATCAAAATAAATGTTACCAAAATAAAACCAATAATGATGGTATTAATTAAATCGTGAAGTGTTAAGCGTGTTTGATCCGATTGGTCGCCAGTAACAGTAATAATTAATTCTTTAGGAAAATTTTCTTCTTGCATTGTTTTAATCAAAGCATTGACTTTGTCAGATGCCTGAATTAAATTTTCACCAGAACGTTTTACAATATTTAAAGTAATTACATTTTTCCCTTCTAAACGCGCATAACTTTCTTGCTCTTTCGTTCCGTCTACTACATCAGCAATATCTTTCAAATAAACTTTAACTCCCGAACCCGATGAAACAATTAAATTTCTTATTTGATCTACATCTGTAAATTCTCCTTTAATAGAAATGTTTCTTTTCATTCCATCCATTGGAACTAATCCCCCCGACATGTTCATATTTTCTTCGTGCACTGCTTTGTAAATATCATACAAAGAAAAATTAGCTGCTTGCATTTTGAACATGTCAATATTGATTTGCACTTCTCTTTCCAAATCACCAACCATTTGAACTTTTGAAATTTCTTTCATCCCTTCAATTCTATCCTTCAACTGATCACCGTATTTTTTCAACTTATTCAAATCCATTTTCCCTGCTAAGTTGATATACATAATAGGAAGGTCAGAAAAAGACACTTCCATTACATTTGGTTGCATGGTAAGGTCTTTTGGAAGATCCGTTTGCGCTTTATCAACAGCGTCTTTTACTTTTTGTTTGGCAACAGCAACTTCTACATTGGTGTTAAACTCAACCATAATTACAGAAACATCCTGCAAAGAAGTAGAGTTAATTTTTTTAACTCCAGAAATAGATTTTAATTGTTTCTCAATTGGCTTCGTAACCAAATTTTCGATGTTGGTTGGAGTGTTCCCGGCATAAACCGTATTGATATAAATAGTAGGAACAACAATATCGGGGAAGCTTTCCTTCGGTAAACTATTATAGGACATCACTCCTATGATTGTGATAATAAACGTTAGTACATACACACTGATTTTATTATCAATTGCCCAACTGGATGGTTTAAACTCTTTAAATTTCATACCTATGTTTTTTTATCACTAAGTCAAAAGAGCACTTAGCAATTTTATTTTATTATTCTAATCGAATGAGCGTAACTTATTTTTTATACACGATGGCATCTCCATCATTAATAATATCATAACCAAGCGTCACCAAAACATCTCCTTCTTTTAATCCAGAAATAATTTCAGCTTTTCCATTGTATGTTTTTCCAATTTTTATCAATTGTTTTTTAGCAGTGTTTCCATTTGCTACATAAACAAACTCTTGATTGTTTTCATCTTTTTGAATCGAACGAACAGGAACAATAATAGCAGCTTCTGCTGATTGATAATCGTTGATGCTCAAGCGAGCAACCATGTTTGGATGGTATTCTTTTTTGTTATCCAATAATACTTCCACAGAAAATGTTCTGCTAGCATTGTTGATTGCACGAGAAACGAAATCGACTTTTGTTACAATCGAATCTTGTGTATCAGGGAAATGAACGACTACTTCATTTCCTTTTTTAATTTTAGACGCATAACTTTCAGCAACATCTGATTTCACTTTTAAGTTTGAAAAATTAATCACACGTATTGCTGGAACACCTGGAGCAACAGCTTGTCCGATTTTAATATCAACTGCGTCAACCGTTCCACTTATTGGAGAAATAATTTTACTCATACGTATTTGTTCTTGCATGGCAACTAATTTTTTCGCCATGCTTTCTTTGTTTGTTTTTGCCTGAAGGAATTGCACTTCGGTTCCAATTTTTTGGTCCCAAAGATTTTTTTGTTTCTCATAAATCTGATTTACTAAATCAGCATTGGTTTGCAAATCCGAAATCTGTTGATTGATGGCACGAGCATCTGTTTCAGCAAGCACTTGTCCAACGCTCACCTCATCACCTGTTTTTACATTTATCTTCGTAATTGTTCCCGGCATTTCAGTACTAAGAGAAACGTTCTGATCGGCATCCACACGCCCTTGAACATCAATATAGTTTTTAAATACTTCCGACTTTAAAGTCATAACGGCAACTGCAATTCCACTTTTTGCAGAATCTGCTCCTGATGCATTGAGTTCTAATTCAAGAGCAGAAATTTTTGCTTTTATATCTATCTCTTCTTGTTTTAATTCTGCCAATTGTGCTTTCTTATCATCACCTGAACCACAAGCAGAGAGTAGAACAATTACACTAAATAATCCGATTACTTTTTTCATACTGTATTTTGTTATTTTGTTTTTAATTTTTATTCCTCCTCCCCTTCGGGAAGGTTGAGAGGGGTCTATTTTAAATTCCCTGTGGCTTTATCAAAATCAATTTTCGCAACCAATGCGTCAAACAATGCATTAAAATAGTTTGTTTGTGCTTCCTTTAAAGCTGTTTCCGCAGCAATCATTTCTAAATTAGAGCCAACACCTTGCTGAAATTTTAATTTTGAAACGTTTACAACATCTTCTGCAATAGCAATATTTTTCTTTTGATTCTCAAGCGACATGGTTGCATTTTGAAGAATTGTGGTAGACGATGCGATTTCCAGATCAATTGATTTTTTAATAAAATCGATCTCGTTTTCTGATTTCAAAACAGATAGTTTCGCTTGTTGGTTTTTTGAATGACGTTGAAATCCATTAAAAATAGGCATCGTCACTTTTGCTCCGATCAAACTTGTAGGGTACCATTTTTTATCTGTATCAAAAATATCGAACTCGTTACGTTGTGCTGCTCCACTTACACTTCCATAAGCAAATGCAGTTGGTAAGTATGAAAGTCGCTGTCGTTTTAAATCCAGTTGCGCTAATTTATATTGTGTTTCAAAAAGTCCGTATTCAACACGCTTTTCGTAATCAAATTTTTGTGCGGAAACTTCATTTGTTATTTCCAGTTTTATATCTACTAACTTATCCGTAAGCGTTAGATTAGCATTGATGTCCATTCCCATTTGGTATTTCAGCAAATAGGTTCCTAACTGAAGCAAGCGTTGCACTTTTTCCTGCTCAGTCATCAAATTATTATAGGTCACAATTAACCGGTCGTAATCCAGTTTTTCAACGAAACCATTATCCAGTAATGCTTTTGTGTCCTCCATCGTTTTTTTAATACGGGCAACGGTTGCATTCATTAGTTTTATTCTCTCTTCATTCACTAAAACCGTGTAATACGCTTTTGCAACAGTAGCTGACGTTTCAATTTTTGTACGTTGTGTCGATTTTTGTGATATTTCAACAAAAGCTTTCGATGCTTTAATTCCTAAAAAGTAATCTCCGCTAAAAAGCAATTGTGATGCATCTAGTCCTGCAGTTGCGTTGTATTTTGTTCCAAACTTAACAGCTGCAAATGTCCCCGGAGCTCCGCCAAAAAAATCGGCAGGAATTAATGAGGTTGGAATTTCGATGAACTCTCTTAAATCAAAACTTGCATTTATTTGAGGAAGTCCCATTCCCATTATTTCATTTACTTTTTTCTGCGCAAGCTGTTCATCAATGATTGCATTTTTGACATCCTTTTGATTTTCCAACGCATACTTTAGTGCTTGTTGTAATGAAAAGGAAAAACTACTGCTGTCTGTTGTTTGAGAAAAAGTAGTCAGTGAAAGCAATCCTGCTAGTAGTATTAAAATTAATTTTTTCATAAATTATTATTTTTGTCCATATATCACTTCCAAAACAGAAAGCCAATGTGAGTTATTCTTCTTCAGTAACTTGTTTGTATTTGTTAATCATTTTATGTCCTTTGAGTGTACATATTCCATGAAGAAAATGATCGATCATTGTAATTTGTACATCCAGCATTTTAAATTTATCCGGTGGAAAAACATCAGAGTTCAACCCCATTTCCACTTGTTCAATTCGCATTCGAGCCAATATTTTTGCATTTATATCCGAACGCACAAGTCCTTCTTTAACACCTCTTTCTATTGAGCTTTCCACCATTTTTGCCATGCAGTCTTCTTTAAATATTTTAAACTGCTTCCATGCATTGGGATGATATTTTTGTAAATCATAAAAAATAGTTGGATTAACTTTCGAAAAAACAACTCCCATGTGTTTCATCATATTGAACACCTCAACAATTACATTTTCCGATTCTTCAGAAATTTGTTTGAACTCACATTCATCTTGTTTTAACTTGACACTCATTAATATTTCTACTAATTCATTTTTGTCGTTAAAAAAAGTATAAATGGTTTTTTTAGATATTGCTAAATGTTTCGCAATATCATCCATAGTCACACTCTTTATTCCGTATTTAAAGAACAGTTCCTCGGCACCTAGCAATATTCTGTCTTTTGTTTCCATTTTATATTTTTGTTAAATCCGTGGCAAAACTATGGAAACATTTTTTATTCCCAAAGTTTCCGAGTAAGTATTTTCTTTAATTTTATATAACTTCTTGATTGTCAATTATAAAAATGGAAACTTTTATTTTAAAAATTGTTTCCTACGGTTACATAGAACAAAAATTGTTTCACCTTGTGAACTCACATATACACCTTTTTTATTTTTTACATTCATGAAAAAGGTTTATTTTTATCACTCAAAAAACTACACAAGCATGAAAAGAAAATTACTTACTTTATTAGCAATTATTTTTTGCATTTCGACAACTATCAAAGCTCAGGACATGTGGACAATGTCTGAACGTACGGGCTTTGGAAACGTTTGGGACGAATACATTAGGTGTATGAAGCCTTTTAAAGGAGATTTATATGCTGGTTCAGGGAATAGCATTGGAGGAATATTCCGCACATCAACGGGAGCATTTAATTCATGGTCAAACGTATATAGTAATCCTGTTGCCTTTACTTATGGTGCAATGGCTACTACTACTGAAGGTGGCGGATATATTTACGCAACAACATTTTCGTATGGATCCGATACTAGTCGCGTTATGAAATCCTTTGATGGTGTAACTTGGACGCCTTATTACGGAATAAATTATGAACCAATTGATCACATTGTTCCTTTTAAAGGGTTGGGTAGTATTGATAGTATGTATGTTATTGAAAATTATTCTGTGGGAGCAAAAATTCATCGCTCCGATTTCTCATCAAATGATCCAACAAATTCCTTGGGCTCATGGCAAACCGTACTTGACTTTGGAGTATTATCGCCAAGTACTTTAATCAAAAGTACATTGGTACACAGTGGAAGATTTTATGTAGGAACAACAAACGGAGCGCAACTTTGGAGCTCAATGGATGGAGTGAATTGGGATATGAATGATAGTGTAGCCTTTGGATTCAACGATGCAAACAATATTGAAATTACTGCGCTTGAAGCCTTTGGTGGTTATATCTATGCTGGCACCAATAACCCAAGCGGAGCACAATTGTGGCGAACACCTGATCAATTAAATTGGACATTGGTAAGAACATATCCTCAAAGCGATAAAATTACAGATTTAGAAATTACAGGTTCCGAACTTTGGATTGCTGCAAGAAATTCTAGCTATGGTGGAGGATTTATTGAAAGAACTACGGATGGCTCAACGTTTACTCTTTCTTCTGACGATGGATTTGGTGAAAGTGATAATCATGGCGACTATGGAAATTTTGCTGTTTTTGGAAACAACATGTATTATGGTTTAAGAAATTATTTTTCTGGTGCTATAGCAGGCCCAGGTGGTCCGGCAACTAGAGGCGGGGCAATGTCTACTGGGGGCCAAATCTGGAGAACGTGTTTAACTACACCTCCTACATTGAATTTAGGAAACGATACTATTATTTGTGAAAGTCAAACTGTACTTTTAAATGCAGGAACCGGAGCGCTCTCGTATTACTGGAGCACAGAAGCTTCTACACAAACAATCATGGCCGCCCCAGGAACATATTCTTGTCAAATTACTACAGCAAGTGGTTGTGATGCTATCGATTTCATTACAATTAATGCATTAACAAGTCCTACTTTAATGGTGAGCAATCCATCAACAACCCCCACGGTTGTTTGCAAAGGAGACACTGTTCAGATAATGACTACAGCAACATCCGGACTTTACATTTTAGATCCACCAATAATAAAAATTACACATGATACTATTAACAATGCATTAGGAGACAACTTTGATACATTAGCTGTGTCTGGAGTTTCTGGCTCTTGCGCTTGTACAAGTTTAATTTCAGTTACAATTGATAGTATTGAACATACCTATGCTGGAGATATTGTTATTGGTTTATATTCTCCTAGTGGATTCTATATTGATATAGTTCAGTTTGGTGCAGGTGGTGGAAGTGCTGCCGGTTATATCGGAACTGAATTTATTATGGATGCATCTGGTTATATAGCCGGAGGAACTCCACCGTTTACAGGACAATTTCTGCCTGATGTTGCATTTTCCAATTTCACTGGAAGTCCGAATGGAAATTGGATTTTAAAAGTAGGTGATACTTATGCAGGTGATGATGGAAATTTATTGGGATGGACTTTAAAATTTGGTTATGCTGATACCATCATGACTTTCTCGTGGACGCCTACAACCGGTTTAACTTCTACAACAACATTAAATACAATTGCATCACCGTTAGTAAATACAACCTATACATTAACTGCAACAAATACTATTGGTTGTCCACAAACAACAACCGTTGAATTGGTTGTTCCAGAAATGGACATCACTCCTTCACCTGCTACTGTTTGTTACGGAAGTTCGGCAACTTTAACAGCAACAGGAGGAATCACTTATACTTGGACACCATCAACGTATTTGTTTGCAACTACTGGTGCATCCGTTGGAACAAACGCTTCAACTAATATTGAGTATTTTGTTACCGATACCGTTGCAGGTTGTATAATTATGGATTCTGTTTATGTTACGGCTAATCCACAATTATTTGTAACTGCTCCATTGTCACAAACAATTTGTTATGCTGACACGGCTGTTTTATCTGCAAGTGCTTCAGGCGGAACAGCAGGTTACACTTTCAATTGGAATGATGGTAGTTCAAATATACCAGGACAAACAATAAATGTTTCACTTACATCAGGAACATCTTATACACTAAGTGTAACAGATGCCAATGGATGTTTTGGTTCAGACTATACTTCTGTAGCCGTTATTCCAAGCACAGATCTACACGGACATGTAACGTATTCGGGAGGAAATGTTACCAACGGAAATGTAGTTGTTTACCGATTCATTCCTACTTATACTTATTTTGATACTGTTCAAATAACCTCTTTAAATGCAAGTGGTAATTATACATTCACAGCATTGAACAGTGGTGATTATTTGATTAAAGTTTTTGCGAATACTTTGGCTTATCCATTGTTAAATCCAACTTATTATGGAAATGAGTGGGCTTGGGATTCGGCAACTGTTTTTGTTCACGGTTGCAGCATGATTGATACAGCAGACATTGTGATGCTTGAAGAAATTGGAACTGGCACAGGACCAGGAATGTTAACAGGAACAATTGTAGAAGGAGTAGGATTTGGCTCCGCACTTATGGCACAAAACGGATTTATGAGATTACCAGGAGAACCAATTCCGGGAATTGATGTGAAGCTTGGTAAAAATCCCGGTGGTGCAATGGTTGCAAGTGGAACAACCGGTCCAACTGGAGTGTATACTTTTACAGGAGTTGATTTAAATGGCACAACTGATTTCTATACAGTGTATGTTGATATTCCAGGTTTAGGAAGAGATTCTTCTTACAATGTTACTTTGACTTCTACCAATAATCAGATTTATTATTTAGATTATTACGTGGATTCAACAACCATTTTTATTGTTCCTAATGCAGGAGTGGGAATCAGTAATCCTGATGTTGCAGAAGAAAATAAATTTGGTGTTTATCCAAATCCTTCAAATGGAAATTCTTCTATTGAATATACATTAGAAAATGCAACTTCCGTATCACTTAGTATTTACAATGTGCTTGGAGAAAATATTTCTCAACTGGTAAATACAAATCAGAAAGCCGGAGTTTATAAATATTCGACAAACGATTTAAATTTAGTTTCTGGAATTTATTTTATCACTCTGATTACGGATGGAAAAGCTAGCACTCAACGATTAATTATTACTGAATAAAAAAAACAATATGCACTACTCAAATAAAAAAGTTAACTTAAAAATTATTTTTAGTTTATCATTTGTCCTTTTTTTTACGACTGTTAAATTAATTGCACAGCCACTTTCTGCAGATGGAGGACTTAGTCAGACTATTTGTAATGGAAACACTACAACAATTGGAGGATCACCAACTGCGAATTACGGTTCTCCCGGGTATACTTATTCTTGGGCTCCTGCAGCAGGTTTAAGCTCAACAACTGTATCGAATCCTACTGCTTCTCCAACCTCAACAACAACATATACAATTCAGGTTACGGATGCGGCACTTACTGTTGCTACATCAACTCTTACAATTACTGTTAATCCATTACCAACTGTTGACGCATTGTTAAATCCATCTTCTTGTAACGGTGCAACACTAGCAGCCACAAATTTTACGAGTACACCTCCAGGTGCAACATTTAACTGGACAAACTCAAATCCTTCCATTGGTATTTCGGGTAGCGGAGTTGGAGATATTCCTCCATATACTGCTACTAATTCTGGTTCTACTTCTATTGTAGGAACAATTAATATAACAGCCACATTGGCTGGCTGTACTGGCCCACCAACAGTATATACAATTGCTGTAAGACCAACTCCTATTGTAACATCAGCGCCAATGGCACAAACACGATGTTCTGGCGTTAATTGTAATTTTGCGCTAACGAGCTCTGTTATTGGCACCAGTTTTTCATGGACAACAAGTGGTCTTGGAGTTACAGGAAACACAGCTAGTAGTGGCGCAGTGATATCTCAAAGTGTAAGCGCAACGGGGGCTACTCCTGGCACAGCAAACTATATTGTTACACCAATTGCAGCAGGATGTGTAGGAAGTGTAATCACTCCTGTGCTTACGGTTAATCCAATTCCTGTTGCAACTGCCAGCACTTCACCACTAGCTAGATGTTCGGGTGATACCGTTTCTTTTTCTGTATCTAGTAATGTTAGTGGAACAACTTTTTCATGGAGTTCTTTCTCAACAAATGCTTCAGGTGCAGATCCATCAGGAACAGGAACATCTGTTTTTGATACCGTAACAGCAACAACATCTTCTGCAGGAAGTATTGCTTATTTTTTTACACCCCTTGCTGCTGGCTGCACAGGCACTGTTGTATTTCCTTTTGTAAACGTAAACCCTTATCCTGATGCGAATTTTTCTTACAGCAGTTCAGGCTGTCAATTTTCACCAAATGCTTTACCTAGCTTTTTGCCTGGAGCAAGTGCCGGAACATTTACTTCAACTGCTGGAATGGTTATTAATCCATCAACAGGAGAAATTGATTTAACAACAAGCACTCCTGGTTCTTATCTTGTTACAAACACAATTGGCGCATCAGGAGGTTGTCCATCTGTAAATGTTAATCAAGGATTTACAATAACACCTTTCCCTGACGTTGCTGCATTTCCTGTAACTTACCCTGCCACTTGTTCAGGTGGCTTGTTTTCCATTACGTTTAGTTCTTCGGTTAGTGGAACAACATTTCCATGGACAAGCTCGGAAACGGCAACTTCAGGATCAGCACTTTCTGGCACAGGAAATATTTCAGAAATTTTATCTGCTTCGATAGTTTCAGGAACAACAACCTACACAATTACTCCAACAAAGGGAGCATGTCCAGGAACTCCATTAACCTATCCAGTAAACGTGACTGCTATGCCAATTCCTAATTTATTTTTCCCTGCGGGACCCTTTTGTGAATTCGGACCTAATATATTCCCAAGTTTTCCTGGAGCAGCAGTTCCTGGAATTCTTTCTGTAGCTCCATCCGGTTTAATTTTTGTTGATACATTAACTGGTGAAATTGATATGACCACAAGTGCTCCAGGAACATATGACATCACCAATACAATTGCAGCAGCTAGTGGTTGTCCCACAACAAGTTTCACCTTTCCTACTTTCATAATCAGTCCATTTTATAATGCAACAATTGCAAATGCTACTCCCGTATGTAATCTAACTGCTCCTTTTGATTTTTTTGCTGGATCTACTGGCGGCACTTGGTCTGGAACGGGAATAACCGATAACCTCTTGGGAACATTTAATCCTTTAATAGCTGGCATTGGAACACATACCATCACCTATACTCCACCCGGATCATGTAGTCCGCTAGACACAACTGTTATAATAGTTACAGGTGGCGATATAGATGGAAACGTAACATACAGCGGAGGAGCTTTAAATAGTGGATTAAACACGGCTGTACTTTTTGATTATTCTTCTACTATGTCTTCTTTTGACACGGTTCAAGTTTCTTCTATTGATGGTTTAGGCTACTATCATTTTACTTCCATATTGGGAGGCACTTATTTAATTAAAGCTTTTGCAGATACACTTATTTACCCTTTGGTTGTGCCATCTTATTATGCAAATGAATATTTATGGGACTCCGCTACAATTTATGTTCAAGGATGTATGACTGATACAGCAGATATATTAATGTATGAAGGAATAGTAACTGCAGGACCGGGAATGTTGAGCGGAACATTAATTGAAGGTGTCGGATTTGTTAGATTACCTGGAGAACCAATCCCCGGAATTGATGTGAAGCTTGGAAAAAATCCAGGTGGCGCAATGATTACAAATACTCAAACAGGACCAACTGGTGCTTATTCCTTCGCAAACATTTCTATTAATTCACCTGGAGAATTTTATACTGTATATGTTGATATTCCTGGATTACAAAGAGATTCGGTTTACAACATTATTGTAACTGCTACTGATTTTTTGTTTCCTAATTTAGATTATGAAGCAGATAGTAATTCGGTTTATCCTACTTTTCCCATGGCTGCCTCAATTGTTAGTGCAGAGACAGACATTAACAACTTGAATGTTTTTCCCAATCCAACCAATAACATAAGCACTGTTAATTATACATTAGCTGCAAGAAGTAGCGTAGAATTGAATGTATACGATGTGCTTGGTAAAAAATTGCAAACATTGGTGAATACAAATCAGCCGGCAGGAAAGCAGCAAGCTACTCTAGCGAAGTTAGATGCCGGAGTATATTTTATTAAACTGAATATAAATAATAATCAAAATCAGACAATTCGCCTGGTGGTAACAGATTAATTCAAAAACAAAACAATCTAAAGCCACTTCGATTGTCGGGGTGGCTTTTTTTATTTTAGTACATTTGCACACCTATTTTAGGAAATATAAAAGTTATGGAAAGAACAAAAGTGAAAGCGCTGTTGGGTTCAACAGCATACGGAACAGAAGTAACGGTTAAAGGTTGGGTGCGAACATTTCGTAACAATCAATTTATAGCTATTAACGATGGTTCAACAATAAATAATATTCAAGCAGTAGTTGATTTTACATCAATGGATGAAGCCTTGTTGAAAAGACTAACAACAGGAGCCGCTGTAAGCGTCACCGGAGAACTCATTGAGTCAATGGGGAAAGGACAAAAAGTTGAAATAAAAGTGAAACAGTTGGAAATATTAGGTGATAGTGATGCCGAAAAATTTCCCTTGCAACCCAAAAAACACAGCCTTGAATTTTTGCGTGAAATTGCACATTTACGTTTCAGAACA
>Ga0163149_10001349_pt1 | contig 31664 bp, 34 predicted proteins | sample OliLakLV19MP5G1_FD_148604 | JGI IMG/M metagenome (GOLD analysis project Ga0163149, IMG submission 148604) | Freshwater microbial mat bacterial communities from Lake Vanda, McMurdo Dry Valleys, Antarctica - Oligotrophic Lake LV.19.MP5.G1 | ecosystem: Environmental > Aquatic > Freshwater > Lake >... | reverse complement strand
CATTAAGAACACCCGATTTAATGAAGATCGTTGAAATGAAATCTTTTGATATTGGCAATTTAATATCATCATCAAATTTCAATTTTGCCATTCCATCAAGTCTCGTTAAGTAATGCCAAACAATTAATAAATTTGATATTACATTATTTATTTCATTCTCTTTTTGAATATCTCGGTCTTTATGTTTAGACTTCACGCCAAGTTTATAAGCAACAAATGCCGCCAATAAAGGAACAGAACTCGCTACTGATAGCTTAATAATTTCCAAAGTTGGGTTTGTTTCTACTGGCATAATTTACTTGTTTAAAATAAGTTAATAATTATTTACTTTACAAATGTATGCTTTTTTGTATGTTTGTGTATGCTAAAGTCAAATACTTTAAATAAAATAGAATTAGAAGCCGTTAGAATCATTCGCAATACTCTTGTTCATAAAGGATATTTCCCTACAGTAAGGGAGTTAATGAATGAATTAGATTATAAATCGCCACGGTCTGCCGCTGTAGTTATGGAGCAACTTATTGGTAAAGGCATTTTGAAAAAGAAAACGGATGGTAGCTTACAATTTAGAGATATTGAGGGAGATGATAAAGTGCGAGCCCAAACAGTAGATGTTCCTCTATTAGGATCGGTAGCATGCGGCACACCTATTCTTGCGGAAGAAAATATTGATGCAATGATTCCAGTTTCTATTAAACTCGCAAAACCACCTCATAAATATTTCTTTCTGCGGGCTAAAGGAGATTCAATGAATGAAAAAGAAATTAATGATGGTGATATGGTGTTAGTAAAACAGCAGTCGACTGCAAATAATGGAGATATTGTCGTTGCGCTTATCGATGATGAAGCTACTGTAAAGGAATTTTCCCGGCAGGGTGAAACCATAATATTAAAACCAAGATCAAATAACAAAAAACATCAACCTATTATATTGACTCGTGATTTTCAAATTCAAGGGATTGTAATAACAAGTATTTCAGATTTATAATTAAACAAAAGATATGGCTAATTGTCACGAATTATTTAAAGAGTTCAACGGAACGATCAGATTAACTGACGCACGAAGAAAAAGTCTTAAGGTTTCCAGAAAGGATTTGAGACGTAAAATCCGCAAATATTTTGAGGATGAAAAACCCAATGAAATTATGCCCAAGTTCTCCGGACAGGGTTCTATGATTACGGATGTAATTATTAATCCAATCCCTCGAAAAATTAAAATCAAAGAGGAAGAAAAAACCGTTTTATATTATGATGTTGATGACGGGGTATACTTTATTGGAAATGAAAATCAGGATCAAAGAAAATCCATTGCAACTTACCATCAATGGATTTATAATGCCGTTAAAGGGCATACTGAAACAGATCCAATTGATAAAAGCACTTGTGTCAGAGTAGTATTTGCGGATGGACACAATATCGACCTTCCTATTTACTATAAACAAAATAGCGTACCTGAACTTGCTCATAAAGTAAAAGGGTGGATTTTAAGTGATCCTAAAGCCTTTTCTGATTGGTTTAATGCTAAAGCAGATGAAGAAGATCAACTAAGGCGATTTGTTCGGTATCTAAAAGCTTGGAAAGATTTTAAAGAGTTTAGCAATTCATCAAGATCGTTTCCTTCCGGTTTGGTTTTAACAATTCTTGGAGCGAATCATTTTTACAAACATACTCGTGATGATATTTCTTTCAAGGAAACCTTAGTTCTTATTGAAGCTGAACTTTTGCGCAATTTTAAATGCACGAGACCGACAACTCCTATTGGTGAAGATCTTTTAAAAGATTATACCGGCAAGGATGACTTTATTAAATGCTTAGGTTCTTTAATTTCATCTGCTAAAAAAGCTATCGAAGAAACTAATCACAAAAAATCATGTGAAATTTGGCAAAAAGAGTTCGGAGATAGATTTTCTTGTAGTAACGCAAAAGATGAAGAAGAAAAAGAAAATTCCGCTGGATTAAAGACTTTAGTTGGTACACACAAACCTTATTGCAAATTTTAATTTTGGTAAATTTTTCTCCTGAAGATATAGACCACTTTATTTCAAAATATCCCGGATTCATAAAATCCGGGGGTGAAGACGATTCTTTTCTTTCAGGAACGGTTATAATTGAAGCAGATGATAAAAGGTATGATTTTGAAGTAAAGATCTGCCCTGCCGAAAATTATCCGTATCGTTTTCCAAAAGTTTTTGAACTTTCTAATAAGATTAAAAGAATTGCGGACTGGCACGTTAATTCCGATGAAAGCTTTTGTTTTACCGTTGAGCCAATTGAAGCGATCGCTTGTAAAGAAGCTATAAATCTATTGGATTTTTACTCGAAATGGTTGATTCCATATCTTTCAAATCAGCAGTATCGCATTAATGAAGGGAAGTATGCAAACGGGGAGTATAGTCATAATTTCCTTGGCTTATATGAATACTATGCAGAACTTTTAAAAGCTAAGGATATAAGAAAATTAGAGCATTATATGACTTTTGTTTCATCGAAAAAGAAAATTGAAAGAACAAGTATTTGCTACTGCGGAAGCGGAGTTAAATATAGGCATTGCCACAAAAAAGGCACGACTGAACTTTTGCTAATTAATGAGGAAGTTTTAGCTAAACATATTTTTTTATTTCGATCTATAATATCAAAACTTAATTAATCAGAAAAAATGAACGGAAGGTTACATCATTACACCGCAGATACTTCAGATAGAACAAGAATACATATTGTTCTATTTATAGTAAGTGTTGCAGCAGCATGGGCATTGGGGTCGTTATTTAAATATTTTAAAATTGAACCTTACTGGTGGCTTGACACTCCGTCTGTTTTTGGATTTTATGGAGTATTTTTCTTTCTTTTCAATAACTACTTATGGAGAAATACTTTCTTTAGAAAAATACTTTTTATAGAAACCCCCGATTTAAATGGAATTTACGAGGGGGAGATTAGCTCTTCTTATGACAACTTTCAAACTCACAAAATCGTTGAATATGAGATTCAGCAAAAATGGAATAAAATATTAGTTTTTTCTGAAACGGAAACTTCATCTTCGAAAAGTTTAACTGCTGCTTTTTCTTTATTGGAAGTAAATAGAAGATCGCTTGTATTTAATTATAGTAATACTCCAAAAGTAAATGCTGTTCAGACAATGAATGCTCATTGTGGTTTTGCAGATTTTTATTTTGAAACTACAAATGCTATTGTTGGAGAATTTTTTAATGGACGAGGAAGAAACACATATGGAAAAATAATTCTGAGAAAGCAAAGGTAAAATGGCAGATTGTTCAAATACTTTCTTAAAGTTTAATACCGCAATTAGTTTAAATAAAACTGACAGGAAATATTTACGTTCAGCGAGGAAAGCTGTTACTGGGAAAATAAGATCATACTTCGCTGAGAACAGTCATTGTCCGAAGGTAGAATTTATAGGACAAGGGTCTTTCACAATGGATACAATAGTTAAACCTTTAAGTGGCGATTATGATATTGATATTGGCGTATATTTAAGGGGGCTATCCAATGATCCAAGTGAATGGCATGCCCCGGAAGCAGTATCTCAGTGGTTAATAAACGCCCTTCAAAACCATACTCAAACAAGTCCTATAAATAAAACGACTTGTGTCAGGATTGTTTATAAGCCGATCACAAAAGATAAAGAAGTTGCTTATCACGTGGATTTGCCAATATATGTTGAATACAAAAATTTTTGGGATGAGAATAAAACACGTATTGGTTTTATAGGTGAAAAGCAATGGTCGGAAAAATCTGATCCGGTAGGATTTACTAAATGGTTTATTGGAAAGTGTCAGAAAAATGATAAGGATAAGAATCAACTTATCAGATTGGTTAAATATTTTAAAGCATGGAAAGACCATAGAAGTCAAAACAGCAAGTTTCCAAGTGGCATGGTATTAACCATTTTGTTAGCAGAAAATTATTATCCAAATGATCGTGATGATTTAGCATTTCGCGAAACAATTAGAAAGGCTTATAATAACGTTTATAGCATATTTTTTGGAATGTGGGGAATTAACAAGCCTGTTGAACCCAACAATGATTTAACCGAAAAGTTAAATTCAAATCAAAAAAAATATTTTATGAAGTGCTTTGAAGATTTGGTGGATGATGGGAAGAGAGCTATTGAAGAATCCGACCAAGAAAAAGCTTTTCTTTTATGGAAAATACATTATGATTCAAGATTTATTAACTAATGGGACTTCAAAATTTCAATACTGAACAGGAACTATTTTTTCATCATGAGTTTATTAATGATGAAAGCTTTCCTGAGCAAAATAAAGGAATATTAGAAAATGATGGGGCGACTTGTTTCATCAAGGACGACTTTACTATTTATCAGCAAAAGCATCATCCTTTATTAGCTATAACCCGGAATGACTTTATGGATAATCGAGGTTCCTTTATGAGAATTCTATATTATTTACCGCTAAATAAAGTTGAAAATTACATTCAATTTCATTTTGATAAATATAAAGGTGAAAAGAAATCCTTTGTTGAATATGTTTATAATGAGTTCAAAAGTAGTAAGATGACTCAGGGTAATGTCGTATTACCTGATCGACAACAAAAAGTAATAATGCTTGAATGGTTAATTAAAAAGAAAAGTATGTTATTAGAAAGACAATTACAAGAAAAAAATGCCTTCTTGAAAAAGGCATATGAGGTTGCAGTTGAATATGCTCCTTCAAGCCCTCTTTCAGTTAATATTAATCCTGTAGAATTAGGGAAGTCCTTAGGCATGGATAAAGCTACTACTTCAAGAATAATGCAAGAATTAGTTGGTGAGGGATATGCAAGCTCGGGATTAGGAATGCATATTCTTTTTGTTACTAAGGAAGGATTAAACTATTTGCATAATGTCGAAAAAGAAACCCAAAATAATTCATCTTCGATTAATTTTAATGTTGGAAATAATTCAAATGTGAATTTTATAAATCATTCTCCGGGTGCGACAATTAATAATAGTGAAATAATAAATAAGGTAAACAATATCATCGATACAATTCATAATGATAACTCAATTGATAACTCAACGAAGCAAGTTGCAATTGAAACCTTAAATAAACTTAAAAAAGAAGTTGAAGCCGGGCTATCAACGAAGAATACAATCAACGAAATATTAACTATTGGTGCAAATATTTCTTCGATAGGATCTTTAGTTATTTCTCTCTTACAGCTTTTAAAATAGCAGGTTCGTTTTACGAAGAAGAGAAATCCTACCTCTAAGCACCTTAAAAATTCACAAAGCCTTCTTGAACAAATCAAGAACGCTCAAGGCTCACCTAAAAACTGTGAAAGCCTCCTAAAGCACAGACATACTTTTGCTCTGTGTTTTGTTATACCCCATATCCCCCTGAATTAGACGATTCTTAGCAGTATTTGCCATTGAGTATGGCATTTATGTTTTGAACGTGCAAGTTTATTCCCTTGATTTTTTCCCCTCAAAAAAAGATAGTCGAATTCGCTACCACGTTCCCAAAAGAGTACTTATTTTCCATTTAGAAAGCCATGAGAAAGATTGACAAAGAAAACGAATTCAACCGTGAAGAAGATTTAACGCTTGAAGAATTAAGACAAAGTCCGGAGTTCGAAAATTTTAGTGATGAAGAGGTTTTGCTGTTTATTGAATTTTTTAAAACTTTTAGCTATTTAGTTTATCAGGCGCACAGAAAAATTAATTGCTGTGATGATGAAAACGAAATGGTTATAGACCTAAATAATAGTAACCAAATAAAACTGGCAGCATAATGCAACCAAAAAGTTTAGACAAGTTCGCACGAGGTAAAGTTCTGATTGATGAACGAACAAATATGTGCGTAATTTACACAAGGGTTTCTACAAAGGAGCAAGCGGACAACAACTTCAGTTTAGAAACCCAAAGAAAATCTTGCGACCAATTCGCCATTAAAAATAATCTTATTGTAAAAGGTTATTTTGGCGGAACGTACGAAAGCGCAAAAAATGACGAGCGAAAGGAATTTAATAGTATGCTTTCTTTTGTAAAAAGAAGCAGAGATAAAATTTCAACAATAATAGTTTATTCAGTTGACCGATTTTCTCGATCAGGTGGAAATGCAATTTATATTACTGAGCAATTAAAAAAGGAAGGCGTTAATTTGCATGCTGTAACTCAACCCTCAGACACTTCTACGCCAAGTGGAAAATTGCAACAGAACATTCAATTTATTTTTAGCGAGTATGATAACCAACTCCGAAGAGAAAAATGTGTTGCCGGAATGAAAGAGGCAATACAAAGTGGTAGATGGCTTGGCAAAGCACCTTACGGTTATGAAATAGCTCGACAATTAGGTAAAAACACAATCGTGATAAATGAAAAAGGAAGAATTTTTAAGAAAGCATTTGAATGGAAAGCATTTGAAAAACTTTCTTCAGCAGAAATTTCAAGAAGACTTTTATTATTTGGATTAACGGTTGATGAAAGAAGGATATCTGAATTTATGAGGAATCCTTGGTATTGCGGTTATATGTCCCACAAGCTTTTGGAGGGTAAAATAGTTAAAGGTCAACACGAGGCGTTAATTTCCCACGAGTTATTTATGAAGGCTAATGCTGAAGTAGAAAAAAACGAACACGTATATAGCCTTCAGTTTGAAAACGAGCCAATCCCCTTAAAGGGTTTTCTAAAATGTAATAAATGCGGTCAGCCAATGAGGGGTTATGTTATAAAAATCAAAAACCTGCCTTATTATAAATGCAATACCAAGGGATGTTGTAATAATAAAAGTGGCAAAGAATTGCACCTTGCTTTTAAGGGTATCCTTGAGCAACTGAAGCTAGTTTTATTGCCAAATACGAGAGATTTCCTTAAGAAGCAGGTAATAGCCACCTACAACAAAATAAACCGGGAAAGGGAGGAAAACAAGGGAATTATTAGGGAACAAATAATGGAGGCAAACCGCAAGATTCAAAGGCTTGAAGAACGCTTCATGGAGGAGCAAATTACCCTCGACCTTTACCAAAAATACGGTAACCTCTACAAAGAGGAATTAGAGAAACTGGAGGAAGCCCACAGCGAAACCGGAAAACGAGTGTCGAACCTTGAAAAATGCATAGATGTGACTTTTGAAATGGCGTGTAACCTGCACAAAATGTGGGATATACTAACTTTTAAGGATAGAGTGATAATGCAAAAAGCAATCTTTCCGGAGGGTATTCAGTATGATAAGAAAATCAACCGATGTCGAACCAAGGAAATAAATTTTGTGATTCGCCACATCTCGCAACTGTCAAAGGATGCAGGGGAAATAAAAAGCGGGGATTCAAACATTATATTTGAAATCCCCGCTTTGGTGGGAGCAACAGGGTTCGAACCTGTGACCCCCGCCTTGTAAGGGCGATGCTCTGAACCAGCTGAGCTATGCTCCCATTTTTAAAACTTTTAAAGAACTAAAGATATAAATAAAAAATACTCTTTCTTAAAACCTCCTTGCAATAACCTTGAAACTATACTCCCATTAACTTAATGGGGTGCAAATATAGCTACTTTGTTAAAATGAGCAAAAGTTTTTTTTATAGGGCCTCCGTGACCACAAAAGTACTACCTCCAATGAAAATAAAATCCCGGGACTTAGCAGCCTTTTTAGCCGCTCTTAATGCGGTTTTTACTGATGGGTAATAATCTCCTTTAATTCCAAATACTGCTGCCTGCATTGCCAGCTCTTTTGCCTCCAGTGCCCTTGGGATATCTGCTTTACAAAAATAATATTGTGCTTTCTGGGGAAGCATTTTTAAAATTTTTCCGGTATCCTTATCATTCACCATTCCAAAAACAATATGTAATTTTTTATGTGGAGTAGTTTTTATTTGCTTAAGCACTTCCTTTATTCCGGCTTCATTGTGTCCTGTATCCGCAACAATTAATGGCTTTTTGCTGAGTATCTGCCAACGCCCCATTAACGAGGTGTTTTTGATTACATTTTTAAACCCGTTTTTAATTGCACTCGCTGAAAAAGAATATCCTTTAAATTCTTCCAGGAGCATCAGTGCAACCAGCACTGTTAAAATATTTTTTTGCTGATATGCACCTTTGAGAGGACACAAAAGTTTTTTAACAATCGTCTCTTTACTTTTTGCTTTATAAATATCAAATTGCAATCCACCCGATTTTTCAATAACATTTTTCAAAGCAAGTATTTCATCTGCATAAACAATTGTTGCCTGTTTTTCTTTTGCTGTTTTTATAAATACCGATCTTATCTCCGTCTGACTTTCTCCTATTACTACTATTCCATTCTTCTTTATTATCCCTGCTTTTTCTGCTGCTATTTTCGGAAGCGTATTTCCCAATAGTGCCATGTGATCAAAACTGATATTTGTGATCACAGAAATATCGGGATCAATAACATTGGTAGAATCTAACCTTCCCCCTAACCCAACTTCTATAACAGCAACATCCACTTTTTTATCGGCAAAGCATTGAAAGGCTAAACCAACTGTCATTTCAAAAAAAGATGGTTGAATTTTTTCAAAATCTGCTTTATACTTCTCAACAAAACCAACCACATACTTTTTTGAGATCATTTTTCCATTTACACGAATACGTTCCCGAAAATCTTTTAAATGAGGAGAAGTGTACAACCCAACTTTATAACCTGCTTCCTGCAATACTGAAGCAAGCATGTGTGAAGTTGAGCCTTTACCATTAGTACCCGCTATGTGAATTGATTTAAATTTTTTTTGCGGATCATTCAGCATTTTACATATCGCAATAGTATTATCCAAATTAGCTTTATATGCAGCAGCACCCACCCGATGAAACATGGGAAGCTGCGAATACATATACTTAAGTGTATCTGAATAGGTCATTAGACAATCAAAGTTAACGAAGTACTAACTTCAACCGAAATAATTTGACGCGATTTATTGCCAACATTCTTATATGCTTTTTCTGGAGAATTTTGACTGGCAAATGACACAAAATTAAATACAAACAAAAATGGTACTCGAATGATTATTTGTTTATCACTTGAGAAGTATTGTTTCAGGGTAAAAGGTTACTAATCCTGTTGTTATATTGTGTGTGCCCCCAATGATACCTATTTGTCCTGTTTCAATCATTTCTTTTAAAATAGGGCTTCGTTCCATAATGGATTTAACAGTTCGCTTTACATTAATGCTCGCTACTTTTTCCACAAACTCACTGTTGCTTGAGGTGCGATTGTCAATTACTGTTTTTTCATCATCAACTGCAGGTCTAATTTTAGTGAGTAATGCCGTGAGGTTGCCCATCTCTACATGGTCGCAAGCGCCTTTCACAGCTCCGCATTTAGTATGTCCTAAAACAACAATGACTTTAGAACCTGCCACTTTACAGCCAAATTCCATACTGCCCAAAATATCTTCATTAATAATATTTCCAGCAATACGCACACTAAAAACATCTCCCAAGCCCTGATCAAAAATTAATTCGGCTGATGTTCGGGAATCTATGCAGCTTAGAATAACTGCAAAAGGATGTTGCCCGTCCGATGTTTCATTGGCCTGTTGCAAAAGGTTGCGGTTTATTTTAAGATTATTTACAAACCTCTTGTTACCTTCTTTTAACATATCTAAGGCCATTGAAGGTGTCATGGCTTTTTGCATTTCTTTAGTTAATGTTTTCATTTGAGTTTTATTTTTAGATTAGTTTCTATTTAATTCCTTTTACTTCAACTGTGATTCCAATAGTTTTTGCGTGTATCTGAAAGTTCTGAATAATTTCCACTACATCATAATGTATGCTTTTTGATTTCGTTCCGTCAATAACAACCTTGGAATTTGGCGGAATGTTATCAAGCACTTGAAGGATGCTTCCTTTGTTCAAAAACGATACCTCTTCTGATAAGACAATTAAATGTTCGTTTGTTTCCTGCGCTTCGTTGTTGATTTGATAAAAGGGATTTCTAAAATTATTACGCAGAATATAGAAAATAGCAACCGCCATTCCAATTCCAATTCCTTTCAAAAGATCAGTTAAAAGTATTCCGATTATAGTTGCAACAAATGGAACAAACTGTTCCCAACCCTGCTTATACGCTTGTTTAAACAGCGATGGCTTTGCGAGTTTATATCCCACCACAAAAAGAATAGAAGCGAGTGTAGCCAAGGGAATCATATTAAGAAGAGAAGGAATTGTTATTGCACTTATCAACAGAAAGAAACCGTGCAGAATAGCTGACAATTTAGTTCTGCCACCAAATGTAATGTTTGCACTACTCCGAACAATTACCTGGGTAATAGGCAATCCACCAATGAGCCCCGAAATTATATTGCCAATGCCCTGCGCTTTTAACTCTTTGTTGGTTGGGGTAACCCTCTTCTGCGGGTCTAGCTTGTCTGTCGCCTCTACGCATAGCAACGTTTCTAAACTTGCAACAATTGCAATCACAAGGGCCGTCAGATATACTTTTGGATTATTGAATTGCGAAAAATCGGGAAGTGTAAATTGTCCAAAAAACTCACCAATACTTGATGCTACCGGGATTTGAACTATTTGTTTTTCATTTAAGCTAAATGGCAAAACACTTGCCTGGTATAAATAGTTGATAGTAATCCCCGCAAAAACAGTAACTAAAGGGCCGTTAATAATCCCGAAAATTTTGTGCTTTTTCATAAGCACTTGGTCCCAAAGAATAAGGATGAATAGCGAAACCACAGTAACTAAAATTGCTCCGGGAGTAACATAATTAAGCATATTCAATAATTCGGAAAATGTATTTTGTCCGTCCGCTTGAATAAAAGCGTTATCACCCTCAAAATCCTTATCGTGTCCAAAAGCATGCGGAATTTGTTTAAGAATAATAAGCAAACCAATACCAGTAAGCATTCCTTTTATAACTGAAGATGGAAAATAATAGGCGATTGTCCCCAATTTAAAAAATCCTGCTGCCAATTGTATTACACCTGTAATCATCACAGCAAGAAGGAATGCTTCCCAGGACCCAAGCGTGGCAATGGAACTGAATACGATAACCGCAAGACCGGCTGCAGGGCCACTCACGCCTAAAGGAGAGCCGCTAACAAAACCCACTGCAATGCCGCCTACAATACCTGCGATGATACCTGCAAACAAGGGAGCACCTGACGCAAGCGCAATACCTAAACATAACGGCACAGCTACAAAAAACACAACAATACTCGCCGGCAAATCGTGTTTAAAATTTTTAAATAGATGTTTCATACAAAAATGGCTATACGATTCGCAGCAAAAATAGTAACAATATTTAAATAAATAGTAATACTATCATAAAAAATATTTTTACATTTGTTAAAATATCCAAAAATGGAGCTCTCCCTTAAAATTAAGATGAATGAAAAGCTATTTCTTCGTAATCCTGAAGAAACAGAATTAGGCAGAAAGATTATACAGCAGAGTACTTTACTTATTCATAAGATTGGATTTGAAGCATTTACATTTAAAAAATTAGCTTCTGAAATTAACACCACCGAAGCAGGGATATACCGCTATTTTGAGAATAAGCACAGGTTACTTATTTATATTGTTGATTGGTATTGGAGCTGGCAGGAATACCGATTAATTTTTCAAACCAATAACATTAAAAAAGTTGAGGTAAAAATTAAAAAGGCAATAGAGTTGTTATCATCACAAGTTGAGGATGATATTACAACCGAACACATCAACGAAAAAATTCTCAATGAAATTGTTATGGCGGAAGGCGCTAAGGCATTTTTAACCAAACATGTAACAGAAGATAATAAGGCAAAGCTTTTTAAGCCTTATAAAGATTTATGTTCGAGAATTGCAGGTTTTATAAAGGAATATAATCCTAAATATAAGTACCCACATTCATTAGCATCAACCATTATCGAAATGGCTCATTCTCAAAAATTTTATATGCAAAATCTACCATCTCTAACAGATTTTGGAGCTGCGAAGGATGAGAAAAAACTAGTTTCCTTTCTTGAGGATTTAATTTTTTCAAGCATAAGGAAATAATCAGGAGAGTTCATTTTCTTTAACCGAAAAAATTTAGCTAATACATGTTTTCCATCATTATAGAGGGTGTGCCTTTATTTGGATGTAACCTGACTTTCAGTTTCTTCCTCCAATTGGTGTGGTAGAGGAGGGCTGAACGTGAAGAGAAAGTCCGAGGGAATTTTGTGATAGGGCCAGTCTGAAGGAGAATCCCGACCAAGAAGGGCAAAAAAAAGCTGAACATTTCTGCTCAGCTTTAAAGGTGGACTTCACGGACAAAATCTCGAACCAGTTACTGAAAGACATTGACACGTTATCGATTTTAAAGCAGTACATTTCAAGCCATTAGGCGGATTTGATATTTTGTAAGTCATCCCTATTAGTCCATTAGTTTTTTTCTTTCAATTCTCTCTTTGGCTTCCTCCAAAATTGCATGTATTTTTTGTTCAAATTGCTTTTTAGGTGGTAGCTCCGTCCAATACTCTGCTACCATAATTCCGTCTTTGTGCATTTCTAATAGCTCTACTTGCTCTCTACTACTTTCAGCACAAAGTATTAAGCCTACTGGAGATAATTCGCCTTCCTTTTTCTCATATTTATCCAGCCACTTCAAATACAACTCCATTTGCCCTTTATGTTTGGCTTCAAATTTTCCTAATTTAAGTTCAATAGCCACTAAGCGTTTTAAATTACGGTGATAAAAGAGTAAGTCTAAATGAAAATCTTCGCCATCAATAATTATTCTTTTTTGCCTTTCGACAAAAGCAAAACCTTTACCCAATTCCAATATAAAAGCCTCCAACTCCCTTAATATGGCTTCCTCCAAATCCTTCTCTAAATAAGTGTTTTGAAGTCCTAAAAAATCCAAAAAATAGGGGTCTTTAAATGTATTGTATGTATTCAAATTGGTAGGCGCAGCTTGTAAATTGGCAATTTCAGTTCTTTCAAATGCTTTAGTTTTTATTTGTTTACGCAAATCTCTTACTCCTAATGCTTGGTTAGATGCTGTTTGAGCATAAAATAGCTTGGCTTCAATGGTTTTGAGTGGGATTAGCACCAAAAAATGCGACCAACTCAATTGTCGTGACAGTGTAACGACAATTGAGTTATCCGTAAATTGTTCGGCAAACTGGAGCATTCTACGTAAGTTTTTTTCTTCAAAGTTTTTACCATATTTTTTGGTTAATTCTCGTGACAGTGTAACGACAATTTGCTTACCATAATCTGCCCGTTTATTTTGCAATATATTTTCATTAATACGATTACCAATATACCAAAAAAGCATAGTAAGATTGCTATTGGCTTGTGAAATCAAATGACTTTGACTTTGCTCAATAAGCTTTGACAGGGCATTTAACAACGCCTTTTCTGAAAGCACTACTGTGTTATTTTTTAATTTTGCCATCTGAGTAAAATATAATATTCTCAAGAACTTACTTGTTTATATTTATAAGCCAACGAGATTATGTAAATGTCAATATTTTAAAATTAATGGCAATAAATGAGGTCGAGGTTTTCGGTAGTATTAAATTAACATTATCCTCTTAAATATTTCCAAACATATTCAAAATCTATCTGCTCGTAAAAGCAATATTCGTGAATTGTTAACTTTCTATTATTCTATTTGATAAACTGTCTCAAATAGCCCTATGTAAATTGGCACAGCTTGAGTAATTTTTACTACCAGTTAATCTCATAAAATCTCTAACACTTAAAAATATTCCTTCATTAAATATGTTCATGGCATTTGTAATTTGTCTTACAAATAATAAACAATAGATTTATACTCATGAAAGTGGATAGTGATTGATATAAAAACAAAAAAGTGCAGAAAATTTTACTTTTCTACACTTTTTTTGCCTGTGGGCACTACTGACGAAATATCGAAACAATTGTTAGACGACATAGAGGTCTTAGCGAATTTAGAGCCATACTTAAATATTTAGAGGTTAGCATTGTCTTGGATGATAAGACTATAAAGGTAGCAATAAAAGTAAAAAGGTCGGAATTTCCGACCTTTTTTATTCACTAATTGCAACAACTCCCTTTTCCACCTTCCTGAATTGGAGGGCACGGTACAGAACCATAAGAACAATATACACAGCAGTCGCCCTGTTTTGGTTTTAAAACTTTTTTGCAGTTTTCACATTCGTAAAAGAATTGACACGCATCCGTTGGCATCGTTTCTTCCTTTTTATGCCCACAATCAGGGCAAGTTATTGTTGATTTTAGAATTATGCTTTTATTTTTCATAAGGTTAAATATTTTAGTTTCATAATAATTCATTAGACTGGTTATCATTAAACCAATCATCCCGATATACATAGTGCTACTGTTATCTTCATCAAAAAAGTAGTTGTAGAATATCAATCCACCACTTAATATTCCAACAATTAAACTAACTACCTTTTTATGGTACATATAGGAAAAAATTGCTCCGATAATGGATAGTATTACCAATGCCAAGAACACATACATTGTTATTCCTCCAAATAATTCAAAAGAGCCAAAGCCTAATGCAGATAAGGCAATCCCGAATAAAGGGAAACAACAAGGAGAAGTTAAAGCAGTCAATATAATGCCTATAACTCCTATTCGTTCTATTATGGATGTTTTATTTATCATACTGTTTCTTTAGCGGTATTTACATATTTGAAAAATGGTCGTAATATTTTTAGATGTTCTGATTTTAGCGAATAGTAAATCGTTTGCCCGGCTTTACGAGCTTCAATGATATTTCCATCTTTAAGTTTACGAAGATGTTGTGAAACGGCAGGTATTGTCATTCCAAGAATATCACTCATATCACAAGGACAAAGCTCTTTTTCTTCTCCCATCAAATAAAGAATCTTTAATCTTACATCATTTCCTGCAAGAGCAAGAACACTTGACAACTGATTTAAGGACTTTTCATTTTCCTTTAATTTTTGTTTGCATTCCTTTATTTGAATTGGGTCGGCTAAAACCCGAATACAAGTATTGTTTTCCATAATATATATATTATAACACAAATATATTGATATTTCATTATTTAAGCAAATACTTAAATACAAATAAAAAAGGTCGGAATATCCGACCTTTTTATTCAATTAGCTGTTTTACTTTTCAGGATAAGTTTCCAATAACACCTTTAATTTTTCTCTACCAGTAGGAGTTAATTGTCCGCCAATCTCAAGCCATACATTCGGTGGAATAGCCTCCCTAATTTCTGTATCCGAATTATACATTGCGTGGCTCATTGCACTTTGATAGTCGCCATCATCGTAATATTTTTTGATGATTTTTAAATTTCTCCAGTCGGCAGGGTTTAAGTCTTTCGGCTCTGTCCAGTCAGGGAATCTTGAAGCATTCTTTTTTCTTTTACTAACCCCACTTAACTCATTCATTTCATTGCTTCCATTCTCATCAAATATATTCATCTCCCCACCCTGATTAAACCTGCCATTTTGAGTGGCAATACCTTTTTCGGGTATTTCTATAACCACGTCAACATCGTGTTGGAAATGGTTAGAGCCTCTAAAATTGCCCTCTTTGGTAGTTTGGAATACATAGATGAAAGAAACACCCGGATTGTTTGCCTTTAAAGTGTCTAAATCGTTTGGCTGAAGCTCCATTTTGTTTACGCTATCAATGAACACATAATCGTAATTGCTTAATGTAGTGGGCAGATAATCGCTCACAAACAGGTTAGGATGCTTTACATTGGTGTCGTTCAACTTCTTTTGAAGCGTGGCATCGAGCTTTTCCTCTTTGGCAACGTACAACACCTTTCCGTGATGGCGAGCCAAATAACCTGCAAAATCAATGCACAAATAAGACTTACCCATTTTCGGTTTACCAAATACCATAGCGGTAAAACCCTTTGACGGATCTCCGATAAAATCTAACCACTTCCCCTGAAAACCGATGCTGTCAAATTGCATCTTTGCAAAATCAACGCTATTCATAATTTTATTTTGCTTTGTTACAACTCGTGGTTGCCCTTCCTCGACTTCATCATCCGTACCCTCTAATCCATTGCAAGCGCAACCGTTCAGAATACCTAACAATCCATTTAATTCATGTTTAGAAATATCAAGCGCATCGTGTTGTTTTGGTTTGAATAACAAATTGTGTAAGCTCAAATACATCACGTTTACTTTATCGGCATACTTATCTGATTTTGTTAAAATACCCTGTTTAACTGCTTTCTGCATATCGTCAAATAATTTTTTCGCTTTATCTTTTATTCCAACCTTTCCTTGTAAACCCACATAGCGTTTAATGAATTTGATTGATGGCATTACCTTTTCACTTTTTACCAGTTTAATCATCTTTTCCATTGTTTCAGGCTTTAAATGGATTTGAATACTTGTACCCATTGCATTGTAAACCTGTACCAATTTTTCCTGAATGATTTTTATTTCAGCAGCATACGGAGAAGTTTTACGAATACGTTTTTCGATAATTGCCTTTTGTACACTATTCAAAAATCCCAATACCTGTTCGGCTGTTTTTGTTTTGCCATTCAATAACGTAAAGCGTTTGATAAATTTTAACTCATCTTCAATATGCTCAACTTGGGTAGCGGTATCAACCTTTTTAGCCTTAATCGTTTTTTCTTTAGGTGCAATATTTGATTTAGCCCGTGTTACTTTCCGCTCACGTTTAGGAGTTTCCTTTTTTACGGTCTGAATAGTTTGTTTCGGTTTTTGTTGTCCGACATATTCATCGAGCTTTGTAAAATACAAATCAATCATGCGTTTGATTGTACTGTTACCGTTATACGTTTCCCAACTTGCACCTTCTTGAGTTACTTTGTTTACTAATTCGTGGCTCTTTAAAAGAGTTGGTGGCAATTGGTTTGCGCCAATGCTGTTAATTTGATTGTAGTAATTGTTTGCGGTTATCATAGCTTTTTGTTTTTAAAATTCTAATAGTTCTAATTCCAGTTCAAGTGCCATAGCTTCTAACTCCAGTTCGTTAGTAGCAGGTTCAATAAATTCCTCGTGTATTATTTCAGCCTTCGGTAATGGTTTGCGTTCCGTTGTTCTATGCTGTGGCAAATCTTTTTTAATGATGTCGAATTGTATTGCGCTTAATGTTACGTTGCTACCGTGTTTGTTTTGTAATATCTCCACCAGTTTATTGATGTTGTTGAGATTCATTAAGGCGACCATTTTATCTGATAGCTTTTCAAAATTGTTTTTCTCCACCAATTTTAAAATATCCGCATCCTTGTAAAACATACCGCCCCTTTGATGTGATGCAGGTACAATGATTTTATAATTATTTGATTGGCGAATTATTCCAACACCATTATTGGTATTAATAGAATTACCAACGGTTAGCGATGCAACAACCTTTAATGCTTTACCAATCGGAACATTTACTTTACCGTTTGTTTCTTCTTTCGGAATCCAGTTATCGGGCATTAGAATACCCTTTTTAGTAGCACCGTCAATAGTTGTGTAGCTAACTAATTTCCCTTTGTAATCGCTGAATGCTTGAAGTAAATTACCTGTAATGATGTGGCGTATCTTCCTATCAACTGTGCCTGTTTTTACCGCTGTTTCCCATTCGTTGTAAGTTTCGGTTATTCCCTTATCGTTAATAGAAACGCTCTCGCCTTTGATAGCCATTATATCAGTATTGTAACTGGCAGGGATAGCAATGTATTTGTTACTGTTTGCAATGGCAAAACGTAATTTCATTGCACTTGGTGCATACGGATTTTTCTTTTTTCTATCAATCATAAAACCGATAAACACACCTAAAACTGTTTCGTGTCCGCCATCATAGGACTGCACAGGATAACTTAACTTTCTACCGATATGAAAGAATTTGAATAAACCATCAATGTATTGTTTGCGGTTACTGGTTGATTTTTCATTATTGGCTTGTGCCAATTCTTTAGCGGTATTCAATTCTTTTTCACGCTCCCTGATTGCAAACTCATAAGTTGGCGAACCTGCTAACTTTTGGATTTTCTTTTCGTTGGGAATGTTTTTGATAAGCTCTGCATACTTTTCATTGTTGGCTTCTGTTTCCTCTTTAAGTCTATCGGAAACAAATTTTTCATATTCTGCAATGCTTGTAGCTTGTAGGGCTTTAAAATCTATACCGTTTAGTGATTCTAAAATAATATTTTCTAATTCAACTTTTGTGAATGGCTTTTTCAAGACATTCGCTTTAACCGTTTCTAAAATACTATCCTCGCCAAATGCACTCTCGCCACCTTTACCAACCTTTATAACCGCTGTATCAATTTGCTCCGCTTCTAAATTCATTGCTTCTACTTCCAAATCATATTCCCCTGCTTGTTTTAAGTAGTCCACAAAATCAATGTAGCGTTCAGCAATTTCATTGTAAAATTCCTGTTGCATCTTCGTTGAAAGAACTGCTACACGCCCTGATACTTTATGTGCTGCATCTTCGGTTGAACTGGCATCTTCATTGTTGGTATCATTCAGTTTTAAAGGGTCGTTCAATATTTCGTTCACTTCGGGATTTTCCGATAAATATTCCGTTACGATTTTATCTCCATATTTATTTAAGAAATCCGGCACATCTAAAATCTTTGTGCTTTGTTTTTGATTAGAGCTTGTATTGGCATCCAACGATTTTAATTTCTTTTGAAGCATCATCATTAAACGCTTTTCGGCAGGGATAGCAGAGTTCACATAATCGTAAATCGGTTTTAGTATTTGTCCTGTACGATTGATACGACCACGTTTTTGAACTTCGGTATTAATATCTAATTCAGCTTGTAACACAATCATTACACGCTGTCTTACTTCTTCTTTAGGGACTTTAGCGGTAACAATAGCGTGTGCCGATGCGCCTGTACTCCCTGATTGATTAATCATTAATACATCAACTTCATTGTTATTGAATTTCCGAAAGGCATCATTTGTATTTAGTTTTTTTCGAGCTAAAACCAATCCCTGATTGTTTTTCATATTCAACTGTACACCGTATTTTCTGCCTGTTACTTCAGCTACGGTAAAACCTGCCTTTTCTAACTTTTGAATAATCACATCTATTGGTGAAATAGTAATACCAGTAGAAACGGATTTTACTTTTTCGCTGATGCGGATATACTCGGCTTGTGCTTCGGGAGATAGTTCCGACATATTGAATTGCTTATAGATGCTTTCTCCGTTCACATCTTTTTCGGTGTAACGCAACACGCCATCTAATCCACGCAATAATACTTCGCTAAAATCTGCATTAATGGTATCGCCATCTTTTACAGGCATACCGTGTTCGTTTTCCATTTGCTCAATGAAACTGCCCATTGTAGATGCAAATGCTATGACTGGTTTCTTTCCTTCTTTTAATCGTTCAATGGTACGTTCCGCAACTGCCTCAGCTTTGATGCTGAAAAGCATTTGATTAATCACATTAAATACTTTTGAAAAATACGGTTGGCTCGTAACGCCTGCTTCCGATGTTCCTTTTCGTACTTCCATTTCCTTGCCCTCTGCAACCGCTATCTTATCAAGTTCTTCAACTTCTTCCTTCACAAAGTTTTTTTGAAAACCAATTACATCTCTTAAAATACTGGTAACATTATCGGCAATGGCTTTATGTTCCTGTTCTTTTGCTTCCAGCGTAATGTAATTTACTTCTACACCCTCAAAGGAACGCTCACGCCTTAACATTTGTCCTTCTTCTACAAGCTGTGATGCTAACACTTCTTGCAATGCTATACCGCCTTTTGTAATGGCTTCCACTAATTCTTCTTTGCTCATATTGGCATCGCTGATAGATGTTTTCATTGCGTACACAGGCATATTATCAGGTCGCTTGGCAAAGGTTGCTGATAAGAAAACAACACCTTTTGTTTTTGCTAATACCGATTGTAAAAATTCTCCAGTATTACTTGAACCGCTTGAGTTGTGGCTCTCATCCATTATGATAATGTTATCAGATGCAATGGCACTTAAAAAGCTCGGCTTTTCAGGTTTCTTTTCGGGAGAGTTGAATTGAGAATAGGTAGCTAAAACAAAGTCGAATTTCTTTGGTACTTCTTTATCCTGAAACACCCGATTTTGTTCGGTAGGTGGTAATGCCTGATAAATTACATTGCCTTGCTCATCTTTTATATCGGTTTTGCTTTCTTTACCGTTCACAATGAATGGTACTAAATGGCTTGAGCCAATAGCTGTTAAATCACGGTATAAATCAGAAAACAGATTTGCTTTTTCAGTTATAAAAATCGGTCTATGACCGTGATTTACTGCATAACGTATCATTGATGCAGCTATACGACCTTTACCAATTCCTGTTTGGTCGCCAATTATCATTCCTTGTTTGCGAACCTCGATATTGTAGATAGCCATAGCTACTGCATCTATTTGTTCAGCAGAAAGGGCTTTGCATAATTCAACTTGCGAACGATATTTTAATCGTTGTCTTACAAACTCATCAATATCATTGCCTACCGCTTCTTTGATGCGTTTTACCGCACTATGCGTTTCGTAATCCATTGAATCAGGCACAACGGTATCTAATACCACACAACTATCGGAAGCAGGTAAATACGGTGCGCCTAATCCGCTACCCTGCATTAATTCAAGTTCCAATTCTAAAGCTCTCGCTTCTAATTCGTATTCATTTATTTTTTTAGTTCTCATATCTGTATCTATTGAAATATGTTCAATTACTCGCTCGTATAAATCCTCGAATGCTTTTACAACTACATCAACATCGGGATTGAATGGCGGTGCATTACCAGTAACTTTTTCTTTTCTGCCATCAATTAAAATCAGGCGAACATTAAATGCTGTGCCTTGTCGGGAGTATAATTTGTGTCCGTCAATATTTATCACATCAACTACGTTGTAATGGCTGTATAGATAGTTAAAGAAGATGCGATTTTTACCTGCTTGTATTCTGCCTTTCTCGTCCCATTGTGTATGACCACCGATAATGACTGAAGCTCTGCCAGTATCTTTCATTGTATCTAATACACGCAAAGCCATAACGTGGTCGAGTGTTTTAAACTCGAAATTGTCATAAACAATTCCCTTATCTAAAGTGCCGAACGGTGGATTGGTAATTACTGCATCAAATGTTTTGTAGAATTTAAAACTGATACTTTTGTTAAACGGTTCGGTAGCATCTACTTTGTAAACCGCTTTAAATCCTTGCGTTTGAAGATTGGTATTTCTTGTTTTATCAATCTCGTTTACAATAAAGTTTTCAGGCTTTGAAGCAACCGTTAATAAACCGTTCCCTGCACTTGGCTCAAATCCTACATAACCGTTTACCGCATTATCAAACTTATCTACTCCACAAAAGATACCTGCCAAATATCCTATGGGTGCAGGGGTTGAATACTGTTGCAATAAAATACTTTGACTGGTACGGTGTGATAAATTAACCTGATGATTGTATAAATCAACGATGTTAAAATAGTTCGTGTAAACATCATTACCTGAATGAGCAATAGCTCTTGCACGATTTACAATTGCCAGTTCAGTTAATTCTTTTGCTTCCGTTTTATCAGCAATACCAAACGTAAAAGCCAATTTCTCAAGCGAAACTTTGTTGTGTTTCACTTGAGAAATTAAATTGGATTCAATCACTTGCACAAAGGCAAACTCTTGTTTCGATAATGCTTTTATGTTTTTGGTGGTACTCACTTCTTAAATTCCCGATGTATGCAGTATGATGTTGTTCCGACTATGACCGCACTCGCTATAATCTTTAAACCGATGTACCGTTTCTTTTTTGTTTGCAGGTTTCCGTTTAAATCAATTTTTATTTCTCTGACCGGTGGAACTTGATATTCGTTGCTGAATACTAATCCCTGAGGATTGATTTTATCTATTTTGATAAAATCCATTTTATGAAACAGATTATGCCTTTTGAAATTCACGCCAGTTATAATATCTGATTGTTCGGCTTGTTTGCGAAGTGTGGTATCTTTCAGGTACACCAATACTTTCACAGGCTTTTCGATGTATTCCTTTTTTATCTCTACCACCTTATAAGGCTTGGAAACATACACAGTATCAGGTACACGGTTATTTTCAGCAAACTGCTTTGCTTTCTCCAATTCGCAACTTTTGAAGAGCAAAAGAAAGAGTAGGATTAGGCAAAGCCCCATCAATCCGTATGTTTTAATACTATTTATCATCTTCCGTTTTCGGTTTTTCAAACGTGTATAATCCGATACCTGCTGCAATAAGACTGATAAAGGCAACGAACATCCATTGCGGAATGTGTTTGCCAAAGAATTGTTCGCCAATCCAACTGGCGATAACGATTAGCACAAAAGCAAATACAGTTAATTCCCGACCACTCGGATTTTGTTGTTTATCTCTGAATGTGGCTTTAATAAATTCGTTTAGGTTCATAGTTTATTTTTTAAATAGTTGATTATTTTTTCTCGATTGTAGTACGCAACACCCGAAATAATAAGAGCTGCTAATCCCCCTGCTATTCCGGTTTTATGTTCCACTACTTTTTTTTTAAAAGGTCGGACATACTGTCGATGTAGTTTGAATTGGAGAGAACCGCTTTTTGATAGGCAGGTCGGTTATCACCGTTGCTTTCTGATATGTATGGACTATACGCAATAGCCTTTGCGTATTGCGTACTATCACTACTAACCGATGCTGCTGTTTTGTATTTAGAACTAATCAATCGGGCAAAGTCCATAAAGCTATCCTGTGCAGTTTTGTAAATCCTGAACACTAAATGCGGATTAGTTTTCGATGCACTTTTTGAACCATCCCAATATTCATTCGTACTTCCGTATGCTGTAATACCAAAGAAGTTTTTACGCACTCGTGCAGCATACGAACCGCCCCAGCCTGATTCGTGTGCAGCTTGTGCCAGTATCACGGTCGGATTAAGGTTATATTTTTTACCTGCCTTTTCAGCTAATGAATAGTAGGCTTTTACAAATTCTTCTTTGGTCATGGTCGTATTAAATTACTTGGACAAACTTTTTATTTACCCAATGTTGTTTCTTTTGATTGGTAATGAATTTGACGTACTCATTACCTTTGTTATCGTTCAGCTCCATTATCGAATACCCCAATTGTTGTAATGGCGAAGCAATGCCTATCATTCTAAATTGTTCGTCCAATATTGGAACTGATGTAAAAGCCATTACACGCCTTTGTGTTCCGTCAAAACCATTCAGGGCATCTTTCTCGTTCAGCCAAAAGAAAGGGTATTTACGAGCTTTATAATCCGCTTGGCTAATGCTTTGCAATTGACTTGCAGCAACCCAAAAGAATACAGGTTTTTTAGTGTCTAATGCAATGGATTGTATTTCGATAAATAGTGTTCCTGTTTCTCCCGCACCGCTATTATCAAATTCGCTTTTGCCAGTTGCAAAACCAATGAATTTTCCTGCTTCCGCTAACTTGATGATGTTGCTATCAAAACTCCATTTGCTTATGTTCTTTGGTGTTTTGCGAACATTGGTTTGTAATTTTGTCGCTATCAGCGTACCTTTTTTAAAATCAATCTTTGGTTTGTTAGTTCCTTTATTGATATTTTTTGTACTGAATTTTAATGTGTTTAAAAACTTGGTATAATCTTCGGGGCTTAACTCTTGGCGCAAATCATCGAGCATACTGGAGTTATATAGCTTTTTGTAAGCATCCTGAACTTTATTCAGGTCGGTAATTTCTTGAGCTGTGTTTAAAACGGCTTCGGTATTTGTACCATCCATTTTTTTCATCCAGTCCATACCGCTTGGATTCATTGCCGAGTAAATGGTCATTGCTTGGCTTACTTCAGGTTTCTTTTCTACCTGATGTTCTGTATTGCTTTTTTTGTAGTTCTTTACAATTTTAGTGATACCATAAACTGCACCCGCCACTAAAATTGCTTTAATGCCATAGTCCAATAGTTTGTGCGATATGTTATCGTTGTTTTCCATAGTGTTAGCGGATTATACTCCCAATGCTTTTTTTGCCATTGCTGTTTTTATCGGGTCGTTTTGCACGATGTGTGCAAGTCTTGACAATTCATTTGCTTTGAGTTTTTTTACCAGTATGATAATGGCTCTCATTTTGCTTTCGGCTTCCGCTTCTGTGGTCGCTTCGATATTGATTTCATAATTGAATGTTGTCATAGCTTTTTATTTTTTGTGTAAGTCAGATAAATATTGAATTGTAGGGTCAATGTCGTTCGGGCTTTTAGCCAGTACGTCTAAAATCAACATCACGCTTGTCATTTGTTCGTGGTCGAATTTATCTTTGAGTGATTTGATAAAATCCAAATAGCTTTTTTCTTCTTCGCTTAAATTGTCTGTGGTGCTACCTCTCTTTTTAAAACTCACTTCGGGTTCAGGACTTTTATCAAGCAATGCTTTTTCACGGTCGGCATTATCTTGTTCAATCACACCTGCCAATGCTTCTCCACCGGGCAACTTTGTAAGTAGTTGCGGATTTCTGCGAACAAATCCTTCCAATACCACCGATGCAAATTCGCCTACGTTCACATCGCCCATTCTGAATTTTTTGTCCTTTGCTTTTTCTGCATTGTCCTCCAGTTCCTCGATATATGCTTCTGCTTCGGTAAGTTCTGTTTGCAATCTTTCGTTTTCCTTTTTCAAAAGGTCGGTTTCCCATTTCTCTTTTTCTGAACGTAGTTTTTCTTCAATGCGAGTATCTACATCAACACCGCTTAAACCATTCGTATTACCTTCTTTAATTGTAAAAATATGTTTGGTGTTGCGTGGCGATGTACCATCGTAAATAACGATTGTAACAGCTTTTGTTTCGGGTTGGATAAAGTTGGAATAGCTTTCAAAACGTGCTAAATCATTGGTACGTTTAACCACCTTGAAGGCATCTACAAATATTTCGTAGTCTTCTGATTCTCCTTGCTCTTTACTATTTTGCAAATAATTGTAGAGATTATCAATTTTTTGTTCGCTGTATTTTTCGTTGATGAATGGCATCTTATAAATGTTTTGGAATTACCTGAATGAATTTGATATGCTTAAAAATGCTTGATGGGTTTGTAATAGTTATTTTTCCCTGATGCTCGTATTGTTGTTCGTTGATACCTGTGTCCAGTAAATCATATAACCCAAACTCTGACCGTACTCTTAAATCATTACCTGCCTGAACGAGAAAAAAATATTCATTGTAACCGTCAATAATTGAAGAATCATTGGGCGGTATAACGAAATGCCTGAACTTTAGAAAGTAATTGTTGTTTACTTCTAACTCCTGCATCCTTCGTGGTATATGCTCTAATGCGTAATTGATAGTCATTCTTCTACTTCGTATGTGATATAAATATTAACCTCATAAGGGCTGAACTCTCCCTGTATCGTATCTTCATAAAAGCCTCCGATGATGGTATCTTGTTTCTTTATATCCACCGCCATTTTTTCGAGCTTCACTCCACTTGCATAAAATTTACCGTGTCCAAAACCAATTTTAGGAATCCCGATTAAGCTCTCGTAAACAGGCAATACATCCGTATTGCCCACATCTTCCGAATGAAAAATATCATCTTTCCGATTAAGCTGTAAGCGGAGATTGCCTGTTTTTAACGAGAAGGGCGGTCTAATAATTACCATTTTATCCTGTAATAAGTGGTTGCGTTGTTATCTGAATACCAGTAATTTTTTTAGCGTTTTTCGGTAGCTTGACTTGAAACAATTGCTTTTCGCCCGAACGCTTAATCGTTAGCTTATGTATTTTGATTTTAGTTTTTTGCATCTTCTGTTTCGTATTGCACATACAGGCTTACACGGTAAGGTGCAAATTGTGCTTGTTGATGATTATGGTCGGTATAATTGAAATTTATAATGCCATTGCCCGGCTCTGCATTTTTTAAATCGTAGTAACGATTGTTCGTTGGCACATTCAGGCTTGTCATTAAAAGTTTCGATTCATAATCTTCAGGGAAATATTCTTTTCCATTGATTTCAATTTTTTGCTCTCCTCTGAAAAACAATAAATCTTCTCTGTCGGATGTAATTACAATCCCTGAAATGGTTTTAGCTGTTTTATCCAGTTCAAATTTTTCAGATACAGTTTTACCTGCTTCCTGTACTTTAATATCAAATCGTTTGCGTATGGTTCCCATAGTCTTTTTATATTATTTAGTTTAACAAAGCCCTCCCCATTTCGGGGAGGATTTAGATGGGGCTTATTAAGGAGTTGTGATTGTTCCGTGTAAACCAACAAACAATTGAGTGTTTTCAGGAATGTTTAACATCGTTCCCAATTCAACGGTGAACTCAATTAAAATATCATCGTGAATCAAACGAGGGTTTGCCAATTTGTAATATCCAAGCGGTCTTCCGCTGAAATAAGTGTTTTTGAAAAAATAATTGCTTGTTTCAGGCATTATTATTTTCTTGTTGGCTTTCAAATTTGATTCGCCCAATGCAAGTGCAGGGAATGAATCTACCGCATTGAAATAAGTGGACATGATTGCATCTTTCGTATTGTTTTGAGATACACCTGCCATTACCACAATACCGCTTACAAGCAATGCTTGGTTTTTCGGCAACTTCGCATTGGAGATATTGCGTAAGCCGATTTCTTTATCGTCTTGCGTTTCAAACATCTTAATGGTTTTTGACGAAACTGGTTTAATCGAATAGATTAAAGCATCCGCTAAACGCAAGTTTCCTTTTGCCAATTCATCTTTGATATGTTTTGGCAATTCCTTAAAATGCTTTTCCATTTCCGCACGAGAGCCTTTACTCCCCATTGCAGGTGCAGTTAATTTGTTTATTGCCATTTGTCTGCGAATGGGTGGCAATTGTTTTAAAGCTCCCAATAATTCATTATTCATTTCTCCGTCAAGACCTAATAAAGCTCCGACATTGTTGAACTCGCTGTTTTCGATTGTTTCGATTTCTCCGAACATAGTTTTGATTTTTAGTTGTTGTTATTATTAATTGATTTGATTTAGGTTAATAAGAGGCTGTTGCAAAATCCATTTCCGATTCATCACTACCATAGATTGGTTTTGCTGATTCTTCGGAACGTGATTCTATTCCCTGCATACTTTTTTTGTAGTCGATTCCACTTTGGATAACTTGAGTTTGTAAGCGGTCAAGTGCTGAAAAATCAAGCTCCTTGTTTTCGTTTGGATACTCGTAGTATTGAACTGCACCAACACCGTTTGCACTTTCCTCTGTTTTCTTTTTGATAATCTTATTTAAAAACAATTTGGAAGTGAAGCTGTCCTTGAAGTTCATTAATCGGGCTTTTACATCTTCTTTGCTAAAACCATCTACACCATTGGTGGGATTAGTTCCTGCATTAAAGCCACTTGCAGCCATCATACCGATACCAAATGTTGATAGGGTAGGTTTGTTTGCGTAGTGTCCGTATCCTGTTATACCTGCACCAATTAATAGTGAAGATTTACCGATTACTGCACCTGCAATACCGCCACCGATAACACCGATTAATAAATCTTTGCCTGTTTGAACTACACTATCCTTAACTTTTTCGCCAGTAGTTTTAGCTACTGCCGTTCCGTGTAAGGCACGTTTTCTTTTGTATTTACTTTTGGTTTTCATTATTGTCGTTTTAAATTTTAGTGATTCTGTTAATTACAGTAAAGCAATGGGAGCTTTATGATGTTTGTGATGAGCGTGTTTCGCTTTGCCCTTTTTCTTTTTGTGTTTTTTGTGATACACTCCTGATAAGCCTTTCTGTTTTTCCTTCTTTTTTGTAAAGTGTTTAATCCCGAAATAAATTGCTGCACCAGTTCCAAGAGCAACCGCCCCTGCTTTCATCGGATTCTCTTTAACCCAAGTTTTTGTTTTTTCTATAAAACCACCTGAGCCACTTCCGCCACCTGAATCATCACTACCGCTGTCGCTTGAACCTGATGAGCTTTTTTTCATCATTTTATTTGAACTACCGCTATCGCCTGAATCCACATCGGAGGTATCAACATTTTCGGATGACGAACCTTCTTCGCCTGATGGTACATCTTTACCGCCTTTTTTCATGCCACCTACTTGTTTAATAAGTCCTGCAATGATTGCCATTGCACTTGTAGCTGCTGCTATGGCTGCTGATGTTACAACACCCAATCCATCTAATCCTTCCATTCCTTCTTCTTCATAAATGCCTGATAGCAAAACCTCCAATGGTGTATTTTCATCATAGAATGTGGTATCGGCAACCATTCCCAGACCGCTTATCTCTCGGTCTTTGTTTCCTTTACCTGTAAGGATTGCTTTTTTTAGGTTTTCTTTTTTACCGCCACCGCTGTAAAAAACATCTTCTAATTTTGTCAGGATTTTTTTCAACTTGTGGTATTTATCAATGTCTAACCCTTTGGCTTTTGCCTGTTCTTCGGTCAAGTAGGCGTATCGAATACGACCTGCAATTTTCATCAAATTGAGTTTCATTGAAGCCAATACACCCACTCGCAACAAGCCAGTTGCAGGGTTTAATCGGTTTACAACGTGAAGTGCTTTTTTCGCTCCTTCTTTAATTTTTTTAAGATTGATTTTGCCTATCCCGTCAAAATCATCTTCTGTACCCATTAAATCAAGGGTATCTACGTTTTCTTCTATTTCCATAAGTTGATTGTTTTGTTCGTTTTCTATTCCGTTTAAATAATGTAGTTTCATAGGTGTATCTTTTTTTTCGGTGTATGGTTCTTCGTAATTGTAATCGTTCACTACACAATCTATCGTGATGTAATCGCCATTACTGGTTGGCACTATCGGGTAGATGTGTTGGAAATAACTTCTGTTTTTATATTTAGTGATTCGGTATGTATGCGGTATTTCAAGGTTGGTTAAAATGCTACTGATAAAAACCGTGTAACAATCACAATCAACACCTCGTGTTCTATCATACCAAGCACGAGCTGGTCTTCTAATTTGTTCAACACCGTCTTTGTCTTTTGCATACTGTATATGGTTATAGACAAAGTGCCATATATTACTGCACGTTTCATCAAGTGTATTTCCTTTTAATAGTTTTGCAATTCTGTTTGTATCGTGTAATGTTTCCAATACCACCTGCGGAATAAATGCTACCGTTTCCGATACATCGGCTTCACGTTTAATTTCTATTTCCTCGCCTTGTGGCTTTGGAAACAAGTGATTAAACTCCGCACCGCTTTTTATTTGTCGTTTGATATTGGCTTCCATTGGTATTTTACTTACTCGTTTTACTTGCTCTTAATACCTGCTCAATTTCTGTTTCATAAGGCAGAGTGCTGAATGTGGTGTAAATCGTTGTGATTACTTTTACACTTACTTTCACTCCCTCATTTGTTTTTAATGCTTTCAGCAAATCCATTGCTATCGAGAAAATTCCAGTAAGCGGTATATTGATTATGATACCCTCAATATTTACTTCTCCGAACTTTGGAATGGTTATATCCTTGTCTATCACTTGAGAACTTCCTAATGTTTCTCCTTTGAAAATCAGTTTCAGGAATGGATATTTTATTTTCAATGTTCCATCGGTAGGGTTTTTAATTTTTGCATTTATCCGAACCGTTAGCCCCGAAACTTTCAGACTAAGAATCTCGCTATTAGCTTCTATTTCTAAATTTGCCGATGTTCGGCTCATTCGGAATAAGTAACCTCCAGTTAAAACCACGCCTGTGCCGATTAATATTTTTGTCAGACTATTCATCTTTGCCTTTAGCTTTTTTTTCTTCTAATTGCTCAATCCTGTTTTCAAGTGTGTCAATTTGTTTTTGAAACATTTTTGAAATACCCTCAAATAAATTGATGTGTGAATACAAATCGGAATAGAGTTTATTCACTCGTTCGATAAGAATTTTAAAATCTTTGTGCAGGTCTTTTAAAAAATAACCTATCACTAAAAACATTATGCTAATAATGCCCAGCAGGACGCTGTTGATGAGAAGAAGTGCTTCTGTTTTTTCCATTGCTAATTTATTTTTGTTTGAAACAAAAGTGCAACGGCTTAATGGGAACTATTTTAATAACATGGAATCGGACTGATAATTCATGATAATTATTGATTTTAATGGATAGGTTTCATCCTCTGATAAACTTCCAAACAACATCAAACTCTATTTTTTCGTAATCACAATACTCTTTTATCGTGAGTTTCTTTTTGCCTGTTGCTATGCAATCCCGTATTATTTTATGCTGATTAGCACAACTGCTATAACTATTGCTACCTAAGAGTTTCATTAGGTCTTTAATCGTTAAAAATATTCCTGTGTCCATAATGCTTATCGGTTAAATAGAGTTTTTATATCAATTTGTTTTTTCTTCAAATCCTTAAATAATCCTTGTACAGAAAGGTTTTTGATTGCCACGTCAATTCTGCTTTTCTCATTTCCTTTTTCAATTTCGTTGCTGAAATTTTCGAGTATTCCTCTGAATGTTCTTGCTTCGTGTGAGTGTTGGGGCTTTTGTAATTCTACTTTTCTCGCATCAATAGCCTGTATTTTGTATTGAGCTAATTTCTTTTCGGATAATTTCAAAACATTTTCTTCGACAAGTGTATCGTGCATTACCCACATAGGCAGGTAGCCATGTTCTCCTGTCGCCACAAATTTTTCGTATGCTTCGCAAATTGATTTTATAAAATCTGTTCTTATTTTTTGCTTTTCTTCGGGGGTCTTTTCTCGCTTTATTTCAGGCTGTCTTGGAACTATTGGTTTGTAGCTTGATGTTTGTTTTTTACCCTTTGTGGTTAGATTGTTGGCTCGTATTTCGCTAACAATTTCATTGTAATTGTTACATAGGTTGGGTATGGTAAACTTCTTTGTTCGCCAGTATTCAGGTAGCTTTTGAATCAAACTCAAAAACGCATCGGCTAATTGGGTTTCATTTTGCAAGTCGGATTTTGTGATAAGTATTTTTTTGAGCAATAAAACCAGTTGTTCGTTATCCTTTCCCTCCCAAACATACATTGGTGCAAACCTTTCAAATACCTGTTTGCAGAGTTTTACATCTTGCGGTGTAATGTTTTCTTTTTTTGCGGAACTTTTTTCTTTGGGTATTTCTTTTTCGTTGTTTAGCAGTTGGTCTGTACTTGCGTTTTCTGAAAAAGAAAAATTATTTAAAAAAATTGGGGGCGAAATTCCCTTACCCCCCTTTTCTTTAATTTCATTTTCTTTCCTTTTATTTACTTTGCTTTCCTTTACTTTACTTTGTGCGTTTTCCGATTGGATAACTTTATTTTCCGACTGGATAACCTCGTTTTCCTTTTGGTCGTTTTCCTTTGTAGGGTTTTCCGAAACATTGGTTTTTCGCCCTCTGTCTTTTTCTCGTATATCATTTAAAATATTTTTTAAATCGTTCAGCATTGGCGAACTGATTAAATCGCCCTCTTTTACCAATAGTCCGAGCTTTACTAAATATTCCAGTATGGCATTTAATTTTTTAGAATCTATATCAATGTCCCCTGCAATTAGCTCCAGTTCCATTTTGTTATCCTCAATTTGAAAGTGATTAGCTCCTGTGAGTGCTTCTAAAAGCATTACAAAAACTGCATAACCTTCTAAATTAAATTTGCTTCTCAATGCCTTGCATCGTCTATCATTCCGCATATCGTTATTGTGCGGAAAGTAATCTGCGTTATATTTTTTTGGTCTTGCCATTTAGAATGATTTTTTGTTCTTCAATTTTTTGGTTGATGTATTGAACTAAATCAATTACTGATTGTTCTTCAATCATTGCAACTCTTCTTGTTCTATCGTAGAATCCTGAAAGGAGTTTGCATTTCAGAAACAACCCAATTTCAGAAGCTCCAATGTTTAGCTTAGTTTCTAATAC
>Ga0163149_10001346_pt1 | contig 31690 bp, 30 predicted proteins | sample OliLakLV19MP5G1_FD_148604 | JGI IMG/M metagenome (GOLD analysis project Ga0163149, IMG submission 148604) | Freshwater microbial mat bacterial communities from Lake Vanda, McMurdo Dry Valleys, Antarctica - Oligotrophic Lake LV.19.MP5.G1 | ecosystem: Environmental > Aquatic > Freshwater > Lake >... | reverse complement strand
ATGTTACGTTTTAGCTGATTTATCTTTACTGGAACTGATATACGGGAAAAGTTTATTGAACAATTACGTAAGTTGGCAGACCCTCAATTTGGTAATGTAGTGTTCGCTGCAGCAAATGAAATTATTGATGAACTACTCGACCAGGAGAATGATGTCTTCTTGATTCTTCCCAAAGCAATCAGCTACTTAAAAGGTATTACTCAGGAGTCAGAAGTCAATAGTATGATAATTTTTTACAGTCAGGTTAATACAAGGATTGAAGGCATACGATCTCAGGTGAGCATTGAAAGTATATTCAACCATCTTGAAAGGCAAAGAAATACCCCCCTCCCAATCAAAGCTAAAGTATCCCTGAGCAAGCTAATTGAAGAAGCAAAAGCAATAATTGTCACAGGGAAAATTGAGGATTCGAAGTCGAGGAAGATTTTAGATTTATGAACCTTTAATATTTACTAACTTTAAAACAGAAAGCACACCATGAAATTGATAAGTACCATTTGTTTATCAGGATATAAGAAACGACAGCGTTTTACAATCGCTAAACACTTGAAGCAATTAGCCTCATTAAGGGTTAAAACTCTTCCGGTATTGTCAGCCTCATCGGTTTATTCATCATTGATTGAGGGTAGTGGTATTGATATGGATAGCTACTTGTACAATAAGCAATCTGGATATGAGAATAGGGAAATGAAACAGATTGACGATTTGATTGAGGCCTATCAGTTTGCACGCGATCACGCTTTGACCTTGCCAAATTTATTCAAAGCCCATAAGATATTAAGCCGTAATTTTTCTATGGACGATCGCTACAGAGGAAAAGTGAGAGACAAAGACGTAAAAGTTGGTAATATTCTGTTCACCGTTTATCGTGGAGCCGACAAGGAAATTGCAGGTAAGGAAACGAAATTGTTATTCACCGATATAGCTGGCTTGAGGGCAAAGAAGTTAACAATGGATGATTGTTTCTACTATGCCTCATTTATTCATCTGGTATTTGTCAAGATACACCCCTTTGCAGATGGCAACGGGCGGGCAGTCAGGTTGCTGGAGAAGTGGTACCTTGCAAGTCATATCGGTAACGTTGCATGGAGCATACCCAGTGAGATTAATTACTATTTAAAACGGGAGAAGTATTATGATACCTTGAAGATCGGATCTTCATACAGTGAGGTTGACTATTCTCAGGCCTTACCTTTCTTGCTATTGTTGCCGTCTTCCTTTGCTATCAGTAAGAAGTACTATGTCAAATAAGGGCTCAACATAAAACCGTTTAACGCAATCAGTAAAACGTATTCCTAAAACGTTTTTTAAGTAATCGTCCAGGTTATTTACCTGTTTTTTAGGGGTAAAAAAGGTAAAGGTCTTGTGTTTCTAAGTGTGGCAGCCGTTTGTCCGGTGGCGTGGCGACACGTGGCACACATACATGTTGCTCGCAGTATGCAATAATAAAGGCGCAATGCGTTTTTTCGCTTTGCGCTTCCTTCAAAAGTATTGCGGCTTACTTTGAGTCTTTCAACTCAATTTGTTCGATGTCCGTGTCCTTTCTGTAAGGCTTCTTTCCTAGTCCTACATTGGTCCGAGAGTCCGTAAGTAGGGATGACCGAAGTAATTCTGGATGACCGAATTAATTCTGATAGCATTGTAAAATATTGATAACGTAATCTGAATTATTTCGTTTATCTTTATAAAATATTACAATATGGATTATAGGCCTACACTCACGCGTTTGTCGAACCAGCCATTGTCGCATCAATTGCTGGTATCCATATTGAAGGATTACGAGCGACCCAATGACAAAATTTATCAATTGGCAAAAGAAGGCGTCATTCAATCGATCAAAAAAGGATTATATGTTGTTGGTCCGGCTTTAAACATCGACCGGAAACCAGAACCGTTTCTTCTGGCCAATCATATTTTGGGTCCCAGCTACGTATCGGTAGAAACCGCGTTGTCTTATCACGGCCTTATTCCGGAACGTGTTTATGAAATCGCGTCAATGACTACTCAGGCTCCTCGCAAATTCAAAACACCATCGGGTACCTTTACCTATACGCGACTACCCCTGCCATACTATGCATTTGGAATTCGATCCGAAAAACTTGCCGATGAACAATACGCCATGGTTGCGTCTCCAGAAAAAGCATTGTTTGATAAAATCATCACCACTTCAGGATTGTTGCTTCGCAGCAGGAAAGCCGCAAAAGAATTCCTGCTTGAAAACTTGCGAATGGATGAAGATGCTTTAAGACAACTCAACGCTAAAGAAATGAGGACCTGGATAAAAGGAAGTCTGAAAGAAGAAAGTTTATCAATGGTTGTTAATGTGATACAGGAATTATGATTAAAGACTTGTTGGCAGAATATAATGCGAAGAACACGGACGAGGCACAATCAGCCCTTCGTGAGATCATGCAGGAAGTTGCGCTGGCCGGCTTGTATCGCGGTGGCTTCTTTGAGAAGGCTGCATTTTATGGCGGCACTGCTCTTCGCATATTTCATGGACTTGATCGCTTTTCAGAAGATTTGGATTTTTCTCTTCTGGAGTCCGATCCTGACTTTTCCCTGGACAAATATCTGAACGCCATTCAGAATGAATTTCAGGCATTGGGCATGCAGGTGTCCATCAAAGAAAAAAAGAAAGTAAAGGATACTCATGTTGACTCCGCTTTTTTGAAATCCGAGACGATCTGGAAAGAGCTTGTACTGGAAGGCATCATTCCGCAAAGCGGTCTCTCACAGCAAGCCCACATCAAAATCAAAATTGAAGTTGATACGGTTCCACCTATTGGTTTTGAAACAGAAGAGAAATTGCTGCTGCGACCTTTTTCATTCTATGTGAAATGTTTTACGTTGCCCTACCTCTTTGCCGGTAAAATGCACGCACTGCTTTTTCGCAAATGGAAAGAAAATGTGAAAGGTCGTGACTGGTATGATTTCGAATGGTATGTAAAGAAAGGCGTTGCCATGAATTTAAAACACTTTGTTAAACGAGCCTACGGCAGCGGAGATCTTGAAAAAGAAAAACTGACTGAACAACAATTCAGAAAATTGTTAACCAACAGAATCAATTCGGTTGATATGGAAAAAGTAAAAGCCGATGTCGTTCGATTTATTCCGGAGGGCAACAAGCTTGTCATTTGGTCGAAGAAATATTTCAATGACTTATCAGCACACTTGAAACTGGGTTAGTGCTTCATATCTCTCGTCCAATTTTTTCTTTTCACAGTAATTGAACTACCGTCTGGCGAGATGCATTAGAAAATTCTATCTTTGTTTTGATAACAAACTCCAAAACATCTTTTTCGGGATGTTTAGGTTTCTATAGCGATGATTCGGTAATTTTTGTTGCTGCTTTGTTGCGTGACCTGCCTGACGCACTGATTACTTGCTGTGAGCAAATTCTGTATCGGGAAGTAATTCATTTTCTCTTTTACATTAACGACCTGTTTTTCTAATACATATTAGCCTTGCAGTAATACCACTAAGGGTTTATTGATGTATAGTTGATACTTGCCCACTTGCTGATTCCGCAAGAATCCTTCTTTTTCCAATTGCTTTAGGTAACGTGTGGCCGTGGTATAGTGAATATTCAGCATACTGCCCAGGCGAACAGGGGTAACAATAGGCATGGAGAATAATTGCTCTACCAGATCGGCTGAGTAAATACTGCCACATTTTTCTTTGATGCCTGTTTTGTATGCATTGAACAAATCCATCACCTTAAATAATTGCTCTTTTGTTTCGCGTGCCTGTAAATAAAATCCTTTCAACAGGTATTCAATGAACTCACACCAGTTTTCTTGTATGGTCACTTCACGAAGTAAACGATAGTAATCACTTCGGTTTTTATTGATGTAGCCGCTGATAAACAAAATAGGATAATTGAGCAGACCGGCCTGCACTAAATAAAGCACAATTAGAATCCGACCTGTTCTTCCGTTGCCATCACCAAATGGGCGAATGGCCTCGAACTGATAATGGGCAATGGCGCATTTGATTAATGGGTCAATTCCGTCTTCTTCGTTGTGAATGAAGTTTTCCCAATTGGCAATGAGCTTAACTATCTCGGTGGCAGGCGGTGGTGTGTATAACACTTCACCGGAAGTGGAATTTTCAATTTTGTTTTGATTGGTGCGGTAGCCATGACTGCGTTCGCCAAGCAACTCCTTATGAATACCGGTGATCAGGCGATTGCCCAATGGCACATTCTTCATGTTTTCAAAACCCCATAGTATAGCATCGCGGTAGCGAAGCACTTCTTTGTTTTCAATTTTCTGTTCTGTCTCCGGAAAGAGTTGCTGCTCCAGTACTTTTTCTACGGTGGTGTTAATGTTTTCTATGCCAGAGCTGGCCACAGACTCGCGAATGATTGCCGGACTCAACAATAACATGGGGTTAGGTGGAGTTTTCCACAATAACATTCAATCAGTATCATTAATTGAATGAATGACCTGAACACGGTATTTATCATGAACACGTTGGAATCCCGCGTAATCCATGCCTATAATGATCTGCTCAAGCGAGTAATCCTTATCAAGGTTTGAATTGACAATGGCATGCAATTCCGTCAACGATATCAGGTTACTGCTATCATGCTTGAAAAGATGACGAAGGCTATGGCAGAATTCCATATCTGAACTTGCTTATCGGGTGTCCAATTTATTAAATTATTCCCTTAAAATTTCAAAGGCTATCAGGCCAGAACTAACCAAAAAGTAATTGCCGTTCTCTCGTCAGGCAAGTTGTGCAAATCTCTGAGCTATTGCCTTAAGATTCTGCATCTCCACCCGGATTGATCAAACTAACTGTAAAAAAAGTGCCTACTTATTGCATAGGTGAGTAAATCTGTTTCTACATTTACTAAAGAAGTGTTATGAAAACTCTGACTTTTACCAAAACCCAAAAAAATAAACCTGATACACTATGGCAAAAAAAGCAAAAAAGGCTGCTAAAAAAGGGAAGGCAAAACCCAAAAAAGCAGTGAAGAAGGCAGCTAAAAAATCAGCAAAAAAAGCTGTGAAAAAAGTAGCAAAAAAAGCAGCTAAGAAAGTTGTGAAGAAAGCTACTAAAAAAGCAACTAAGAAAGCTGTTAAGAAAGTGGCGAAAAAGGCTGCAACACCGGTAAAGAAAGCCGCTCCGAAAAAAGTGGTGAAGAAGGCGGCTCCTAAGAAAGCTACTGCTCCGGCACCTGTAGCACCTGCTCCTGCTGTTCTTCCACCGGCACCGACCCCAACACCAACACCCGCTCCTTCTGAAAATACAGGCGAAGAAGGATCAGGCACTACCAACTAACATTAGAATTCATCTAATGAAAAAGCGATTTCCGAAAGGGTATCGCTTTTTTCATTTTTAGACACTACTATATTATACATTTTATTGGATCAAATTGCTAGCTTCGCGATGCATCTCACACATCCATGTTTCAACTAATAGCCAAAGGTTTTTTAAGCAAGCTTGAACTTCAAAAAGAGAAGGCAAAAGACTACCGAAATGTGGTGGTCATCCAGATCGCATTAGTCGTGCTGGGACTTATCCTTTATGAGCCCCTGCTTGAGGATTCAAAATCTGATCTGTCAAAATTCATTATAACCGTATTTTCCTCCTTTGGCGCTGTCTATGCTTTTTTATTGTGGGACTTACTCCGAAATTTCACGGATAGTAAGATTCTTATACTTGTCATTCTCATACTCCTTGTTGGGATCGTAACGACAGGCATTTTAGTTGAATTTCCATATTATCAAATTATTCATGTTGCCGACCGCCAAGCCTACCTCCTGATTATACATGGTATACTTTTTCCGATAGAGGTGACCGTAATTGGCTTTGCCATCCGTGACATGTTTTCGGCAGGATTCATCACTTCCGATAAACTATGGGGTGCGGCCTGCGTTTTTCTTATGGTGGGTATCTCATTCGGAAGTTTATACGATTTAATTAGCATCGCCCGGCCCGGAAGTTTAGGTGTCGAAGTTGAGCTGGGGTTGCCCAACTACTCAGAATGTGTTACCTATAGTTTTAGTGTATTGGGGGGAATTGACTCTGATCTTAATCCTTCCAAATTGATCAAAAATGTAAGTGTCATTGAATCGGTTTGGGGCACCTTATATGCCATGCTGATTATTGGAAAATTGCTGGGATTGCCCAGGAATGAAAGTGAAAACAAAAACTAATAAATATGAATAACAGAAGATTACCCTTTATCATTTTAGGCATCATCGCTTTCATTGTGGTGATGGCCTTGTCATCAAGCTTATTTTACACCATTAGTGCCACCGAGCGGGCGGTGGTATTCTATCCCTTTGGAAAAGGGTTGGACAAAGACAATATAGCGGGGCCAGGCACCCACATGAAAGCACCCTGGAATGATGTATATACCTACAAGGTGAATGAAATGTCATCCGAAGAAAATATGGATGTACTGGATAGGAATGGTCTTTCCATCCACATTGATATTACCGTGCGCTACTATCCTATTCCCGATAAAATAGGGTATATCCACGAACAGTTTACCACCGACTATGAGACCGTATTGGTAATTCCTGAGGTGAGATCGACCGTGCGCCAGGTAATGGGTCGATTTACTGCAGAAGAAATTTACTCCACCAAACGTGCAGAAGTAGAAACTGCCATTAAAAGCGAAACGGAAACAATTCTTAATAAGAATAACGTACATGCAACGGCCGTGTTGATACGCTCCATCATGCTGCCCGAACAAATTAAAGTAGCCATTGAAAGTAAACTGCAACAGGAACAGGAAGCCCTTGCCTATCAGTTTCGCCTCGACAAAGAAAAAAGCGAAGCAGAACGTAAGCGTATTGCCGCGGAAGGTGAATCGCGAGCGAACAATATCATCAACAACAGCTTGACTGACAAACTATTGAAAATGAGAGGAATAGAAGCAACCTTAGAATTGTCAAAATCTCCCAACAGCAAAACCATTATCATCGGCTCAGGAAAGGATGGCATGCCGCTGATCTTAGGTAACAACTAATTTACACGAGGGATTTTTTTGTAAGCGTTCTACGGTATATCTTTAAAACCAAAGTTAAATCGATCTATCATGGCAAAGACAGCAGAAATAATTATTGACGGCAAATCATACACATTTCCAATAGTAGAAGGAAGCGAAGGGGAACAGGGAATTGATATCAGTAATTTGTTAGAGCAAACAGGCACCGTTACGCTTGACTTTGGTTATAAAAATACCGGTGCAACCAAAAGTGCCATTACGTTTCTGGATGGTGATAAGGGGATCCTTCGCTATCGCGGATATTCCATTGAGGAACTTGCAGAAAAATCAACTTTTATTGAAGTCGCCTACCTGCTTATTTTTGGTGAACTACCCACTCCTGAACAACTGAATAAGTTCAGCGGGGACATCAAGAACCACACCATGGTTCACGAGGACATCAAGAAAATACTGGATGGGTTTCCATCCAGCGCACATCCCATGGGAGTTCTATCATCACTATTTTGCGCACAAACTGCTTTCTATCCTGAGTCTTTAGATCCAAACAGATCTAAAGAAGGAGTACATCTGAGCATTATCCGTTCACTTGCCAAGATGCCCACGTTTGCTGCGTGGGCGTATAAAAATGAAGTAGGACATCCGGTAAACTATCCTGACAATTCATTGGACTATTGCTCTCGCTTCCTGAAAATGATGTTCGCCCTTCCGGCTGAACAATATGAAGTGGATCCAGTGGTAGCCGCAGCACTCGACAAATTATTGATTCTACATGCTGATCACGAGCAAAACTGCTCTACCTCAACGGTGCGCATTGTGGGTTCATCAAAAGCGAGTATCTATTCTTCCATTTCAGCCGGAATCAATGCGCTCTGGGGGCCTCTTCACGGAGGTGCCAACCAGGAAGTGATTCTGATGCTCGAAGAAATTAAGAAAGATGGTGGCAACGTAGATAAATGGATTGACAAGGCAAAAGACAAAAATGATTCTTTCCGTCTCATGGGCTTCGGTCATCGCGTTTATAAAAACTTTGACCCACGCGCCAGAATTATCAAGAAAGCTGCAGATGATGTTTTATCAAAGTTGGGAGTGAATGACCCAACCTTGGAGATTGCCATGAAACTGGAAGAAATTGCCCTGAAAGACCCTTATTTTGTAGAGCGCAAGTTGTATCCCAACGTGGACTTCTATTCAGGAATCATTTACAGAGCATTAGGCATACCGGTAGACATGTTCACAGTAATGTTTGCCATTGGCCGTTTACCCGGATGGATCGCTCAATGGAAAGAACTTCGCGAAAACAAAGAACCCATTGGTCGCCCGCGCCAGATTTATACTGGTCCTAATCTCAGGCCATACGTTGGCCTCGACAAGCGATAAACTAATACTCATAACCATTATCTTTAAGGCTGGATTTACTACCCGGCCTTTTTGCTGTTGTATTTCCGCTCAATCAAATTTTAACTCTATACTTATAACAATAAAACCATGGCACTCATCGATGATTTCACTATCGCGGTAACAAAGTCAAAAGAACTGACCAAACGTCCGTCCAACGAAGAGCTTCTCGATTTATACGCCCTATTCAAGCAAGCCATTGATGGAGATGTATCAGGCGATCGCCCAGGAGGTTTTGATTTCAAAGCCATTGCAAAGTTTGATGCGTGGGCTTCCAAAAAAGGGATTGCAAAAGAGCAAGCCATGCAGGATTATGTAAACCACGTTTCCAAACTTCAAGAATCTTATTCCTGATTACGCATTGAATCTGTTTTATCAACCCGCCATCTCGCAAGGAATCCTTCATCTGGATCCCGATGAATCGCGGCATGCCGTCAAAGTGTTGCGTATGCAAATGGGTGATACCATCGAGCTGACCGATGGCCATGGTTTTTTATACCGGGCATTCATCAGCGATGCTGATCCAAAAAAATGTGGCTTTACCATCAGTGAAAAAAAGGAAATACCTCCGCGGGGCTTTAGTATATCCATTGCCATAGCTCCCACCAAGAATATGGACAGAACGGAGTGGTTTGTAGAGAAAGCCGTAGAGATTGGTGTGGAGAACATTCATCTTCTCTTATGCAAAAACTCAGTGCGAAAAACCGTGAATCTGGATCGACTTACAAAAATTGCTGTGAGTGCCATGAAGCAATCGGGGCAAGCCCGGTTGCCTTACATTACTGATATGGTTTCCCTCAAAGAGATCCTTTCACAAGAAGCCACTCAAAAATTCATTTGCTACGTAGATGCCAGCAATCCAGATCAGCTAAAATTATTGGCTAAACCCAAACAGAGCTACCTCGTTTTGATTGGCCCTGAAGGTGATTTCAATAAGGATGAAATACAGTTAGCGACCGAACATGGTTTCAAAAAAGTAAGCTTAGGTCCCAATCGCCTGCGAACAGAAACAGCGGCATTAACTGCCTGCCAGATTCTGAATTTCGTTAATTTGTAGAACCTTTATGAAAGCAGAAGAAGCAAAAAAGAAGATACAGGAACTAACGGATCAGGTTACCCATCACAACGATCTCTATTATCAAAAAAGTAAACCTGAAATTTCAGATTACGAATTTGATCAACTGCTTGATCAATTAATCTCCTTAGAAAATCAATATCCTGAACTTCGTCTGCCCGACTCGCCCACCCTTCGCGTGGGTGGCACCATCACCAGGGAATTTGCTACCGTATATCATCAATACCCTATGCTTTCGTTGGGGAATACCTACTCCGAAGAAGAGCTAACAGATTTTGACGGACGTGTCGCAAAGATTTTAGAGGGTGATGAATACGAGTATTTCTGCGAACTAAAATTTGATGGAGTTTCCATCAGTTTGATTTACGAAAATGGATTGCTTATAAAAGCAGTAACCCGTGGCGATGGAGTACGAGGTGATGATGTCACCGCCAACATTAAAACAATTCGAAGTCTTCCCCTGAGAGTAAAGTCAAAAAATGTGCCCGCAAAGTTTGAAGTGCGTGGTGAAGTCTATTTACCGAAAGAAGTATTCAAACAACTCAATAAAGATCGCGAAGACATTGGTGAAGAAACCTATGCGAATGCACGCAACACTGCCTCGGGTACAGTTAAGATGCAAGACTCAACTGAAGTGGCTAAGCGTAAATTGGATTGCTATGCCTACTATCTTCTTGGCGAAGACAACGAGGTAGAAACACATGCGGATGCCATTCATAAACTGGAAGCTTGGGGATTCAGAGTCTCTCCTACTTATAAAAAATGCAAAGACATTCAAGCGGTACTTCTGTACATTAAAGAGTGGGAACACAAAAGATCCGATTTACCACTCGATACCGATGGCGTTGTTATTAAAGTAAATAATCTTGAACAACAAGAGCGATTAGGATTTACAGCAAAAAGCCCACGGTGGGCGATCGCTTATAAATATAAATCTGAGAGTATCAGCACGCGGTTGAACGGGATCACTTACCAGGTGGGTCGAACAGGTGCTGTAACTCCGGTGGCGGAACTAGAACCAGTATTTCTGGCGGGCACAACCGTTAAAAGAGCATCGCTACACAATGCTAATGAAATTGCAAGACTTGATTTACGCGTTGGTGATTATGTCTTTGTTGAAAAAGGTGGTGAGATCATTCCTAAAGTGACCGGGGTGGATATCGAAAAAAGAAATCCTATGCTGGAGCCGGTGGTTTATATATCCCGATGCCCGGAGTGCAATACAGAATTAATCCGCAAAGAAGGAGAAGCAAACCATTACTGCCCAAATGAAAAAGGCTGTCCTCCTCAGATTAAAGGTCGTGTTGAACATTTCATTCAACGCAAAGCCATGGATATTGATTCGTTGGGTGAGCAGACCATCAAGCAACTCTATGATCTGGGGTTGGTAAAAACCCCGGCAGATTTATATGATTTGACAAAAGATGATTTGTTGAAACTTGACAAAGTGAAAGAGAAGTCAGCACAAAACATGCTGGATGGAATCGAGCAATCGAAATCACAGAGTTTTGAAAGCGTACTATTTGGTATCGGCATTCGCTACGTGGGCAAAACGGTGGCAGAAAAATTAGCGCGTCATTTTAAAAATATTGATGCGCTTTCCGCAGCTTCCTATGAGCAATTGCTAGAGGCCCCGGAAGTAGGAGAAAAAATTGCACAAAGTGTTGTGGACTTTTTCAAGGATACGGATAATACAAAAGAAATAGATCGCTTAAAAAAATCGGGCCTGCAGTTCCAGTCCACTCAACTCGAACCAACCCTGGTAAGTGATGTGTTAGGCGGCAAGTCATTTGTTGTCTCAGGTGTTTTTCAAAATTATGAACGAGATCAACTGAAAGAAGTAATTATTTCCCATGGTGGAAAAGTACTTTCTTCCATTTCAGGTAAACTTGACTATGTACTCGCTGGCGACAATATGGGACCTGTCAAAAAAGAAAAAGCAGAGAAGCTCGGTGTAAAAATCATCTCCGAAAAAGAGTTTGAAGACCTGCTGAAAAATTAGCCTAAATAAAATAGCGCCATAGTTTGAACATACTTTATTAGCTTTCGACCATGTTTAAAATGACCTTTCTGAAGATGCGGACGGACTCCGCTCTTAAAAAAAATAAAACATCGCGTGCCAGCATGCCCTATAAGCAAGCGGCAAGTATGGGAATAATTTTTACCGTGGAGGACAAGCAAAAACATGAGGATATAAAGGAGTTTGTGCAACAACTGGAACGTGATGGCAAGAAAGTTCAGATACTGGAATTTCTTCCTGAAGAAAAAACCAATCACGAATTTAAGTTTGACTTCTTCACCATTAAGGACCTATCATTCTGGGGGGATGTGAACGCACCCAATGCATTAAAATTTGCCGAGACTGCGTTTGACTACTTATTTTATATTGACAAGGAATCAAATCCACTAATTTTGCACCTGCTTGCGCGGAGCAAAGCCCATTGTAGGGTGGGTAAGTTCAACGAGTTGGAGAGTCCCTATTTTGAGTTGATGATCGAACAAAATGGAACTATCAAAGGATTAATAGAAACGATGTATAATTATACCAGACAATTGCGGTAATGAAAAAACTTTTTGGCACCGGAGTCGCGTTGGTCACCCCTTTTGAGGAAATCGGAAAAATTGATTTCAAGGCCCTTAAAAGGTTGTTGATACATACCGCTAAGGGGGTAGATTATTTTGTTGTGATGGGCACCACCGGTGAATCAGCAACCTTAAGCAAAGAGGAAAAAAAGAGTGTATTGAAATTCGTTTTGGAAAACAACCCAAAAAGACTTCCCATTGTGTATGGTATTGGCGGCAACAATACGCAAAATGTTTTGGACGAACTTACGTCAACGGATCTGAAAGGAGTCACTGCAATTCTATCTGTAAGTCCATATTATAATAAACCTCCGCAGGAAGGAATTTTTCAGCACTTCAAGCAGGTCGCAGCGGCCTCTCCTTTGCCAATCATTCTATATAATGTTCCGGGCCGCACAGGTTCCAACATAAGTGCACAAACAACCTTGCGTTTGGCTTCACTGAAAAATATCATCGGCATAAAAGAAGCCTCTGGTAACCTGGAACAGTGTATGAAAATCGTGAAGGAAAAACCGAAAGGCTTCATGCTGATATCGGGTGACGACATGTTAACACTGCCACTTTATTCTATCGGAGGAGTTGGCGTGATTTCGGTGCTCGCCAATGCTTTGCCTCAGATATTTTTAAAAATCAAAGAGAATTTTTATTCAGGAAGATTGAAACAAGCACAGACCGAACAATTCAAGATCATCAATATCAACGGTGCTATGTATGAAGAAGGAAACCCGGTAGGTCTAAAGTATCTGCTGAGTTTGATTGGAGTTTGTGGACACACCGTGAGATTACCTTTAACAAAACCCTCATCGGGTCTGCAGAAAAAAATCAGTGCACTTTATAAAAAGCTCTGAACAAAAAAAGGCTGAATCAGAAGATCCGGCCTTTTTTAAAGTGATTATCAACTCGTGATTAATTACCGGTCTTGTTCTTCAATTCCTGAACTTCGGCACGAATCGCCTGAGCTGCATTTTTTAGGTCTTGCATGCCCTTTCTGATTCGGGTTCCAGCAGCGCTATTTCCTTTGTTGTAGAACTTATCTGCATCGCCTTCAAGTGATGCAATCAGAGTCTTTAGTTCTTCAAATTTTTTCATTTTTTATAAGATTTTAAGATTTAAAAATTGATTTCGTAATGCCAATTTAACTAAAAACCTTTAAAAAAAAGCCAAAAACCCATTTTTTTAGATTTTGGTAACGTTAACCAACTCCTCTTTGCGGTAAAAACCACTGTCAAGCTTCGTTTTTAGGGCAGAAAAGGCATTTAACGTTTCTTCCACATCCGACAGGGTATGAGCCGCTGTGGGGATGATTCTAAACATAATCACGTCTTTTGGCACCACGGGATAGATTACCACAGAACAGAAAATGCCGCTATTTTCCCTTAAATCCATAGACATATTAGCAGCTTCACCAACCCCACCTTTAAAGAGTACAGGGGTTGGAGGTGTCTGTGTTGGATTGATGTTAAAACCACGGTCCTTCAGGCCAGTCTTAATGGCAGCCATGACTTGCTTCAAATCTGATCTTAATTCAGGATGCTTCTTTACTAATTCCAGGCGCTTTAGGTTACCGATCACGAATGGCATTGGCAGCGACTTAGCATAAATCTGTGAGCGAACGGTGTAGCGCAAGTATTTCAAAATTTTCTTATCGCCTGCTACAAAAGCACCAATGCTGGCCATTGATTTCGCAAAGGTTGAGAAATAAAGATCGATCTGGTCTTGTACTCCTAGCTCCTCACCTACTCCGGCACCTGTTGCACCCATCGTACCAAAACCGTGTGCATCGTCCACCAACAAGCGGAAATTATACTTCTTCTTTAGTTCAACAATTCCTTTCAGATCACCCATGTTACCTGACATACCAAACACGCCCTCAGTGATTACTAAAATACCACCACCTGTCTCATTGGCTAGCTTAGTGGCACGCTGAAGTTGTTTCTCCAGGTTCTCCATGTTATTGTGAGGATAAACAAAGCGCTTACCCATGTGCAGGCGCACGCCATCTATAATACACGCATGTGATTCAGAATCATAAACAATGACGTCCTTACGATCAACCAATGCATCGATGACTGATAAAACGCCTTGATAGCCGTAGTTGAGCAAAAAAGCATCTTCTTTCATAACGAATGATGCCAGTTGTTTTTCTAACTCAATGTGATGTACTGAGTTTCCAGACATCATACGTGCACCCATGGGCGATGCTAATCCGTATTCAGCCGCTGCCTCTGCATCAGCCTTTCTCACCTCCGGGTGGTTGGCTAATCCCAAATAGTTATTCAAGCTCCAGTTTAAAACTTCCTTTCCATTGAATTTCATCCGCGGACCTATTTCACCTTCCAGCTTGGGGAAGAAAAAATAATCATCAGGCAGATGTGAATACTTGGCCAGTGGGCCGGCCTCCATTTTTAACTTTTCAAATAAGTCGACCATTGTTTAGGTTGTTTTCGGTGAAGATATCCTATAGCTGCATCAATCCATTAATCAAACTGATAATCAACTAAAATTGCGGCAAAAATAAAAAAATAAACGCACAGTATACAGGAACTTTGAAAAAGGTCTCTTTTAAGCTTAGCTTATAATCGTTAGCATTGCAGAAGCGAAACGTTATGACAAAAATCAAAAAATTGCTGGTTGCCAACCGTGGCGAAATAGCCCTGAGAATCATGAGAAGTGCCCGTGAAATGGGTATTCAAACAGTAGCGGTCTTTAGCGAGGCCGATCGCAACGCGCTGCATGTACGATTTGCCGATGAGGCGATTTGCATTGGTCCTCCTGCCTCTTCGCAGTCCTACCTGGTCATTCATAAAATTATTGATGCCGCAAAAATGGTTAACGCGGATGCTATTCATCCCGGGTATGGCTTCCTGTCTGAAAATGAAGATTTCGCTGCTGAAGTAAAAAAGGCTGGCTTGATTTTCATCGGGCCCTCTGCCGAATCCATTGAATTGATGGGAAGTAAACTTGCTGCCAAAACTGCTGCTGCTAAGTTTAATGTTCCATTGGTGCCTGGCACAGCCGAACCCATTTCTGATATTCCAAAGGCAAAAAAAATTTCCAAAGAAATCGGTTATCCGATTTTAATCAAAGCAAGTGCCGGAGGTGGAGGAAAAGGGATGCGAATTGTAAACAACGAAGGTGAATTTGAAGAACAGATGGAACGCGCCATCAGCGAGGCCATGTCTGCCTTTGGCGATGGCTCTGTATTCATTGAAAAATATGTTACCCATCCCCGCCACATCGAATTCCAGATTTTTGGCGACCAGCATGGTAATGTAGTCCATCTTTTTGAACGCGAATGCTCTATTCAACGGAGACATCAAAAAGTAATTGAAGAAGCTCCTTCTTCCATTCTCACTGAAGAACTTAGAGCGAGAATGGGCAAAGCGGCTGTAGCCGTTGCCAAGGCCGCCAATTACTACAATGCCGGCACTGTTGAATTCATTTTGGATGAGAATAAGAATTTCTATTTCCTGGAGATGAATACACGTTTGCAGGTTGAACACCCAGTAACCGAACAAATCACTGGACTGGATTTGGTGAAACTTCAAATCAAAATAGCCGAAGGAGAAAAGCTACCCTTTAAACAAGAAGATCTTTCTATTCACGGTCACGCGATAGAGGTCAGGGTTTATGCCGAAGATCCAACCAATAATTTCTTACCGGATATTGGAACTCTTAAAACCTATAAACGCCCGCAAGGTCATGGGATTAGAGTAGACGATGGCTTTGAACAAGGGATGACAATTCCATTTTATTACGATCCTATGATTGCCAAAATGATTTGTCATGACGAAACCCGTGAGAAAGCCATTCAGAAAACTATCCGGGCCATTGATGAGTATGAGATTACAGGGCTGGAGACCACACTCGGTTTTTGTAAATTTGTGATGAACCATGAAGCCTTTCGTTCCGGTGACTTTGACACTAAGTTTGTTGAAAAATATTTCACACCAGAACGTATCCAGGACAAATCAATCGAAGATGAGGAAGTGCTCGCCTCGGTGCTGGCCACCCAGGCAATCAACGAAATCAAAAAGACTTCTCTTAAAACAGAGAACATAAATTCCACTTCGAGTAACTGGCGGAAAAATCGGGTTAACTAATGGCTGAAATAAAACCAATAAGGGCCTGGAGATACAATGACTCTTTGGCAAAAGATATCGATACTCTTACTTCTCCTTTGTTTGATGTGGTTTCTGATAAACAGCGTAAGTCGTTATATCAAAATCCATTAAATTCCATCCATCTGTCTGTGCCCGAAGGACCGGATGCCTCGACCCGGGCCGCGTTTCTTTTAAAACAATGGAAAAAAGAAGGGGTTATTGTTCAGGATAAGCTGCCGGCTATCTATGTATACTATCAGTATTTTAAACTTTCAGGATCAAGCAAAGAATATTGTCGCAAGGGCTTTATCAGTCATATCAGGACTTACGATTGGAGTGAGAATGTCCTTCTCCGTCATGAAAACACGATACCCAAATCAGTGAATGACCGCATTGAATTGTTGGAAAAAACAGAATTACATGTGAGTCCCACGCATGGACTTTATACCGATGAATCGTTTACTCTGGAGAAATATATGGATGAGGCTATCCTGAGTCCTGTCTATGATTGCGAAGATTATCAAGGTGTGCGCGATGTGCTGGGGGTGATTCATGACGCGTATGTTATTCAGAAATTTATTGATTTCATCAAAGACAAATCCATTATCCTTGCGGATGGACACCATCGTTATGAAGGGTCCTTGCTCTCTAAAAAGAGAAAGGCTAAGCAAAATCCTAAGCACACCGGAGAGGAGGGTTATAATTTCCATCTGATGTATCTCACCAATACAGAAGCGGGCGATTTGAGAATACTACCTACTCACCGGGTGATTCAGGGGATCTCAAATTTTGATGAGGGTCAGATCATTGAGAAGTTACAGGTTGATTTTGAAGTAAAAGAGATTGAAGATGCCGATACGCTCAATGAAATCATTGTGGGCAAGAAATGGGCATTCGGAATTTTATTGAAAGACAAAACACTTAAAGTAAAATTAAAACCTGGGTCGCTCGCTAAAATGAAATGGCATTTTCCGGATGAAGTAAAAGAACTGGATTTAACCGTGCTGCATTATTTCATCATTGGAAAAGTTCTTGGTATTCCCGGCAAAGATCAACGCCAATCCGAAACTATTACATTCGACAGAAGTTTTTCAGATTGCCTTACTAAAGTGATCAGGGGAGATGCCCAAATGGCCATCATCACACAAGATGTTTCTATAGAAGAAGTCAAGAAGGTTTGCCACAGCGGTTATACGATGCCTCAAAAATCTACTTACTTCTATCCGAAAGTGATTTGCGGATTCTTGTTCAGTTCAATCAAAGAAAATGAATTTCAATCGCCCTCTTATTCTCGCTTCTAGTTCTCCCCGCAGACAATACCTGATGAAGGAGGCCGGCTTTACCTTTCGGGCTCAGTCGCCCGATATTGATGAGTCCTTTCCTTTGGAATTAGATATTAAACAAGTCCCGCAATATCTCGCTAAAAAAAAGGCGAAGGTTTTTGAAAATAGTATCACCAATGAAATTGTAATCTCTTCGGATACCGTGGTGATCTTAAAAGATGAAATTCTCAATAAGCCACTCAACCGGAACGAAGCCATCGAAATGCTTGGCAAACTGAGCGGTCAGACACATACCGTGATTACTGCGGTTTGCCTCTACAGCAAAGAAAAAATTGATTGCTTTGATGATCACACCGAAGTGACTTTCAAAATACTAACACAGGAAGAAATTGAGTTTTATGTAGATACCTACAAACCTTACGACAAAGCGGGAGCCTACGGAGCACAAGACTGGATTGGCATGGTTGCCATAGAAAAAATTAATGGCTCTTACTTCACCGTGATGGGCATGCCCATGCACCTTGTTTACAGACACCTGAAAAACTTCTGATATTGAAAAAAATTCTGGCATTGATCACAACTCATGTGCGACAGGATTTTCAGTACACTTATTATTTAACTCTGGTATTCTTACTGGCCACCTTTTTTAGTATCAACTACTCGGTTGATCTGGAGAATACGTGGATTGATCAATACCCTGAAAAAACCGTTCGCATATTTCTGTATTTTCTTCTCTATGGTTTTGGTTACTATGCTTCTTGCATGATCGTATCTCATTTTAAAAAAGTAACGGATTTCTGGCGATCAAAAAGGTTTTGGCTCTTCTCACTCTTTGGATTAGGTGTCCTTTCCATCGCTAAAGGATTTCCTTATCTGCCTGAAATAATGAGCTCTCTCCAACAGCCCTATGAAGTGTATGCGTGGCTGTATAGAATTGCTACGAATGTAACTTCATTTGTAATCGTGTTTTTGCCCCTATCTATATTTTATGCCGCCATCGACCGTGAAAAATCAGGAGTGTATGGATTAACTACAAAAAGTAACATTGAACCTTATTTATACCTCCTGTTAATATTAATTCCATTCATCTTCATAGCTTCCTTGCAAAAAGGCTTTACATATTATTATCCTGTTTACAAAGCCAACACCGTTTCTGAAATATGGAATTGGCCCACCTATCTACCAATGATGTTATTCGAATTTTTCTATGGAATTGATTTCATAAATGTAGAATTCCTTTTCAGGGGCTTCTTTGTTATAGGGATGACTCAAATTTTAGGGAAACATTCAATTGTGCCAATGGTTGTCATCTACTGCTTTCTTCATTTTGGCAAACCACCCGGTGAAGCCATCACTTCAATTTTTGGAGGATTTATATTAGGTATTGTTGCCTTTTACACGCGATCCATTTGGGGTGGTATCATAATACACATAGGTATTGCCTGGCTGATGGAAGCCATTGCCTACTTCTCTAAACAGTTTTGAAGGGATTCATTTGTAATCGTAGTAGCACATTTGAAATGACCTTCAGGACATGCTTTATAACCATGCAAGCCACAAGGGCGGCATTCCAGCTTTTCGGTTGTCTGAACTATTTTTGATTTTTCAGAGAGCGGCCCAAATCCAAAAGAAGCAATCGTTGAACAAAAAATTGCCGTTACCGGGGCGTTCATGGCAGACGCTATGTGCATAGGTGCAGAGTCATTTACAAAATTCATCAACGCTCCTTTCATGAGTGCAGCCGATTCAAGAAAACTGAGTTGACCAGACAGGTTAACTACCTTCTTATTTTGAGTTTGTGTTTTTATCTTTTCACAAAGAGTTTGATCGGAAAACGCGCCCAGCAAAAAAATTGAATCAACTCGATCTATTACCGAATTTAAAAAATCGATCCACTGATCTGCCGGCAATTGCTTGGTAAACCAAACCGAAGTTGGCGCCACACAAATATATCTGCCCACCTGAAACGCCCGCACTTTTTCAAAATCCTTCGTTGAAGGATAAAGCCTGGGAAGTTCCCTATTTTTATCCGTTATGAATTCAATTAGTTTTTGATTGCGTTCAGTCTCATGCAGATTTGATTCAAGATCGTGCTTACTACGATGGGTGAAAAAGAACGACCAGGGATTTTTATCAAATCCGCTTTTTATTCTTGATCCTGAAAACGCGGTAATCAATCCCGAGCTGGCAAACCGATGTGCATTAACAACGCAGTCATAGTTCTTATTGCGAACATATGCGGTGAGTTTCAGAAGGTTTTTGATCTTTCCCTTCTTTTTGTCCCATATGATCACTTCACTCAGATGAGGATTTCCGATAACCAAACTTTCGTTACCCTTGCGAAGAAAGAAATCAATCGAAGCAGTTGGATATGATTTATGAATCTTCTCAATTAATGCCGTGGCAAGAATCACATCGCCAATAAAAGCGGTTTGAATGATTAAGAAAGACTGAATAGAAGCCACCATGATCGCTTTCTAATTCTTGGTTTTGTAGAAACTCAGCGCCTTGTTTACGATATCCAGTGCTACCATTTTCCCTTGAAAATCGGGAACGGTTACGGTCTTATTTTCCAATCGCTTATAACTCTCAAAGAATTCTTTTAATTCAAGTTTAAAGTGGCCAGCCAATTCACTGATATCTATCAAATGCCTGGTGTTAGCATCGTTTTCGGCAACAGCAAGAATTTTGTCATCTTCCAGTCCCTGGTCAATCATTCGCATGACACCGATTACCCGACAAGGCACAAGGCATAGCGGCTGAATAGGTTCACGGCATAAGATCATGATATCCAGCGGGTCCAAATCATCGCCTAATGACTGAGGAATAAAACCGTAGTTAGCAGGATAAATTACAGAAGAATACAATACCCTATCCAATTTCAGAAGTCCGGTTTCCTTATCCACTTCATACTTCGTGCGCATGCCTGCGGAAATCTCAATGATACCATTAATAAACTCCGGAGGATTTAATCCGGGTGATACTTCGTGCCATGGGTGATTTATCATAATTCAAAGTTAATATAAAAAAAGAAGCCCATCCTTATCATTCGGATGGGCTTGCTGTAGCAAGAATTTATCTGATCACCTTACTCATTCTTGTCAGCGTCATCCTCTTTCTTTTCCTCCTTCTTTACACTGATCTTATCACCATCTTTCAATCGCTTTGAAACGACCAGGAATGGCCCGGTGATAACCTCCACGCTATCCGGTAGACCCGAAATAATTTCGATATTATCATAGTCACTTATACCGGTTTTAACTTCCTTCATTTTAGCAACGCCATTTTCATTCACGAAAATAACTACCAGATCTTCCTTCTTCTCAGCTTTTGGCTTGCTTGAATCAGTGACGGTGCGCTTATCATCATCATCCCGACCTTCAGCACCCGCATTCTTCTTATCTGCGTCTGGGTTACGTGTGGTTACGGCTGCCAATGGTACTGAAAGAACATTTTCTTTGCGAGTGGTAATGATATCTACGCTCGCTGTCATACCCGGACGGAACGGGTAGCGATTTCCTTCCTTAATCAAATCCTCATAGGAGGATTGCAAAATCAAGATACGAACCTCAAATTCTGTAATGGCGTCTGTGGATTGTTTATCGCGAGCCGTGTTGGCAATGTTGGTAACGATGCCTTTAAATTGCTTTCCAGTATTGCCATAGGCATCCACATCGATAATAACGGAATCGCTATAATGAACCCGAACGATGTCATTTTCATTCACGTTCACACGAACCTCCATTTTATTAAGATCCGCGATGCGCATCATTTCTGTTCCAGCCATCTGAGCCGTACCTACTACACGCTCACCCTTCTTCACATTTAACTTTGACACCACACCTTTCATCGGTGCGTTTACGGTTGTCTTTCTCACATTCTCGCGCGATTCTCTTACCGTTGCTTCCGTACTGTTGACCACATACTTGGCCGCCTCCAGTGCTTGCTCCGCTGATTTCAAATCATTGGTCGCGATTTTGAAATTCTGTTGAGCCAGTTGCCAGTCTGATTCAGAAATAACTTTTTCATTCCATAATTTTTCCTGGCGTTTATAATCCTGTTCGGCACGCATAAATGTTGCCTGTGCTCTCGATAAGTTTGCCCTTGATGATTCCACATTGGCCATCTGCTGATTTAATCCAGCTTCGGAGCGCTCTAATTGACTCTTCCAAACATCAGGTCTGATCTTTACCAACACATCGCCTAATAGCACAGAGTCTCCATCTTCTACATTCAGCTCAATGATCTCACCAGATACTTCTGGCGCTAACTTTACTTCGATCACAGGCTGTACGGTTCCGGAAGCACTTACCTTCTCGGTAATGGATGTTTTTCTAGCCTTCGCCAATTCAACCTCAATCGTTTTTGCTTTACCAATCCATCCTTGTGATCTTCCGACTACAAGTAATACGATTAAAAGGGCCACTGCACCAATAATGATATACAGTAACTTATTTGATTTTTTCTTCTGCTTAGCCATTAGGTTAGATATTAATATTCAATTGGTTTACCCTGATAAAAATCCAGTACTTTTTTCTTAAAAATGAAATCATATTTAGCACGCACTAAGTCAGACTTTGCCTGAAACAATGCATTTTCTGCTATCTGATAATCAACAAAGTTGACAGCACCATTATCAAAACGCTGCTTTGACATGCGGAATGCTTCGTCACGGGCAGACACTTGCTTAAGTGCCGACTGATAAGTCTTTGCTGCAGCCAATGCATCATTGTAAGCGGTCTCTACAAGTCTCCTCAATGTATTTTCTGTGTCTTGTAAATTAATGGAAGCCTGCTGATTGAATACCATGGAACGTTGCACAGAAGCTCTGGTCTGATACCCGTTGAAAATTGGAATCTGCAAGCTCAAAGAAAGTGCACGTGAAATATTGTCTTTGATCTGATCTTGCAAAACATAACCTTCCGTGAGTTGACCTGATGGAACTTGTACGTCTGTCAGAACCGGAATATTTGCGCCTTGCACATAACCGATTTGTTGAGCTACGGTAATTGGCGTTCCTCCATCACGAATAAACCGATCACGATCAGCAGCACTTGAGTAGTTACTGAATAAGTTACCATTCAAGCTTAAACGAGGATACAACGAACCTCGTGAAGCTTTCATTGCCAATGTGGAGCTCTGAAGTTTCAACTGCGCACTCTTCACTTCGGGTAACGTGAGGCGGGCTGCTTCGTAGATTTGCTCTGATGTCTCTGATATCAACATTTCCGTACCAATATCCAATACAGGCACTTCGATATCCATTTGAGTTGAAGCGGGCAATTGCAATGCTTGCTTTAATTGCAAAAGCGAAAGATTCAATGAATTCTCACGATTAATTAAATTCAATTCATTGGTAGCTTGTTGGGCTTCAAGATCAAGCACATTCCCTCTCGGCACAGAACCTGCCTCAGCCAGTTTGCGTGTGCGCTCCAGCTGTTGTGCGGTAGTTGCCAATTGTGATTCTGCATTTGAGAATAACTCTTGATTGAAAATCACATTCGTATAAAATGTGATCACACTTAAAATCACATCATTTTTTGCTTTGGTAAAATCTTCTTTTGATGCTTCATTATCCAGATCATTTTGGCGATAGGTATTTACCAATCTGAATCCATTGAATAAGATAACCGAACTGTTTGCATTGAGGTTGAAGGAATTGATCCGCTGGGTGCTGAATAAGTTTGTAGTCGGGTCAATACTACGACCCCAGTTATATCCAAAAGTGCTACCTCCGTTTAAGCTTGGCAACATTTGAAACTTTGATTGAGTTAGCCCGATCTGGCTATTCTCTACCGTCAAAAGACTTCTCTTTACATTCAAGTTGTTCTGTAATGCGTAATCAATGCACTCTTTCAATGTCCAGATTTTTTTATCCTGTGCAATGCCTGCATGCATACAGATCAGGCAAATGCTCATTAAAATTATTTTCTTCATCATAGGTTATAAAACAATGGCCGGTATGTTAATTACTTCTTTTACCCAACTTAGACTCTTTAAATACTCAAATGTTACAGGTTTGATCGTTGAATCCATTTCGATCACCTGGCACGCCAGATCATTTTTTCCCTTCCGGGAAACCGACATGGTAGCAATGTTACAATCATCATGAGCAAGTACATTGGCGATAAACGCAATGCTCCCTTTTATATCATCCGCAAAAAAAATAAGGGTTCTCAAACTGGCAGAAAAGTCCGCCTTGAATCCGTTTACCTCAGCAATATTGATTGCTCCTCCTCCTTTGCTCTCACCAAGGACCTCAACCGTTCGATCACCTTTCGTAATTACCAATCGAATAGAGTTGGGATGTAGTGTGGATGCGTTGCCCACGGATTTGAAGCGATATTTCAATCCTGCTTGATTCGCTATTTCAATGGCCTCGCGGATTCTCTTGTCATCCGTATTAAAATCCATCAGGCCTGCCAATATAGCGCGATCACTACCGTGACCTTCGTAGGTTCTGGCAAATGAGTTATAAAAAATGATTTCAGCCGTATCTGGCACCGAACCCAAAATTTTTACCGCTACCAGCGCAATACGCACTACCCCTGCCGTGTGAGAGCTTGACGGACCGATCATCACCGGGCCAATCATATCAAAAATGCTACTCTTTTCAGGCATACGGACTTAGATAACGGAATATTGAACAAAAGGATTTCTTTTATGGGTATTTAATGTTCTCAATCAGGTATTTTCTATTGAGCGGCAAAAATAGAGGTTATTGCGCCAATCTCATATACAGAGCGGAAAATGGTTATCGTTTGATTGTTAATTGGTTAACCCTCAAATCCAGAAACAACGATCATTTTTGTATGGGAGGTTCTCTGTCTTAGGGCTTTGGCTGGTGCATACCCTTCTGAGTTCCACCAGGCTTTCGCCTTCTCAATAGTTGGGAATTCAAGCACCACGATTCGTTCTGGGTTCCAATCACCCTCCAGCGTTTCAGCCTTACCACCCCGCACAATAAATTTTCCATCAAAGGGCTTCAGGGATGGTGGGGTCAACTTTTTATAATCCTCGTACTGTGCGGGATTGTGGATGGAAACTTCAACAATGATATATGCTGGCATAATAATTAATTAGTCATTCTTAGCTTTTCCGTAAGCTTCAATGATTTCTCTTACCAGGCGATGTCGTACCACGTCTTTTTCATTTAACTCAACAAAGCCAATTGAATTAACCTCTATCAGAATCCGAACAGCCTCCTTTAAACCGGAACGTTGACTGGCAGGTAAATCGATTTGAGAAGTATCACCGGTCACGACCATTTTTGAATCGGGGCCCATGCGGGTGAGAAACATTTTCATCTGCATGGGAGTAGTGTTTTGAGCTTCATCCAGCAAAATGAACGCGTTATTGAGTGTGCGTCCACGCATGTAGGCAAGCGGGGCGATCTCAATGATTTCCCGTTCCATATAATACTTCAACTTTTCAAGCGGAATCATATCGTTGAGAGCATCATAGATGGGTCTCAGGTATGGGTCTATCTTTTCTTTTAAATCGCCAGGCAAAAAACCAAGGTTCTCGCCTGCCTCTACAGCGGGGCGGGTGATTATTATTTTTTTTACTTGCTTATTCTTCAGCGCCTTAACAGCCATGGCAACAGAAACATATGTTTTTCCTGTTCCGGCTGGCCCAAGAGCAAACACGAGGTCATAATCTTGAATAGTTTTTACAAGTCGTTGTTGATTTACCGTTTTTGCTTTGATGGGCGATCCCTTGGTGCCAAAGAGAATAATGCCATCGGGAGAATCTTCCGCAACAAACTCTTGTCGTTCCTGGGTGATATAGCCTCGCACATTCTCCTCCGTCACTCTGCCGAACTGATGAAAATGATCGATCAAAGAATTTAGTATATCCGTGATCTGAATGATGTCGGGAGCCTCTCCCTTCACCAGAATTTCAGTGCCTCTGGATATAATTCTGCTCTTCGGAAAAGCAGCAGCCAACTCAGCGATGTTCTTGTTTTCAACTCCTAAAAAATCCAGGAGACGAATATTTTCTAATGTGATGGTTTTCTCTATCAATGAGGTAAAATGAGTTTTAAATAACTTATTTTTGAGACACAAAAGTAAAACAAATCCCGGCATCACATAAAATAAAAAACCGGGTACACTGCTCAGATGGCCATCGTTACATTACTCACTGATAGCGGGGAAATCGACCACTACGTGGCAGCCATTAAAGCTAAGATACTAGGAGTAAACCCAGGCCTTAATCTGATCGACATAAGTCATAAAATTTTGCCCTGCGACATTGCCCATGGGGCTTTCGTATTGAAGTCAGTATTCCGCGATTTTCCAAAAGGCACCGTTCATTTAGTAGGCGTAGATGCCAACGGAGGCCGTGACGATCAGCCTATTGCCCTTCAATTGGAGGATCACTTCTTTGTTGGCACCGACAACGGGTTACTTGGACTAATCAGTGACAAAAATCATCAGCAGGCAGTAACTCTGAATTCATTGAATCCTGTTCAAACTACATTTCCAGAAAAAGATATTCTTGCTCCTGCAGCAGCGCGTCTTGCAAGCGGAGTCGCTATCACTACATTAGGTAAACCGATGACTTCGTTTAAGAAAATGCTTAACAGGCAAGTCAAAGCCACCCGGAGAATTATTGCAGGGCATGTAATGAAGATTGATAACTATGGTAATCTGATCACTAACATCCTCAAACAGGATTTTGATATTCTGAGCAAAGGAAAATCCTACACCATTCAGTTTGGAGGAGAAAAATCCAGACGAATTCAAACCGACTACCACCAGGTGGAACAAGGTGATTGTTTTGCTCTCTTTAATAGTCTGGGCTTATTGGAAATTGGAATTAACAAAGGAAATGGAAGCGAACTGTTGGGTTTGCAATACGACAGTCCTATTAATATTACTTTTGAAGAATAATCTAATTTGAGACCATGATTATTCGAATTGTGCGCATGCATTTTACAGAAGCGGGAGTAGACGAATTCCTTGAAATTTTTCATCACAATAAGGAGGCCATTCGAAATTTTCCAGGTTGCACTCATTTACAACTATTGAAAGACCATAGTGATCCTACTTGCTACACTACGCTAAGTTATTGGAATGATCATGCCAGTTTGGATAATTATCGCAAGTCTGAACTCTTTGACCGCGTGTGGGGGCTTGTAAAAACTCTCTTCTCCGAAAGAAGTCAGGCATTTTCTCTCGAGAAATTTATCGAGCTATAAAAATTGTAAAGGATTTAAAGATTATACATATTTGCACCCCTAAGCCAAAGTGGCGGAACTGGTAGACGCGCACGACTCAAAATCGTGTATCCTCGGATGTGCGGGTTCGATTCCCGCCTTTGGTACAAGTACTCTATTTATCACCTGAAGTGACAATATTGTTTTTTGACACTTCATTTAACCCTTGCATCATGCAAATCACAAAACACACAGCAGCTGCCATTCATTACACTCTTACCGATAATGAAGGAAATGTCCTTGACTCCAGCGCAGGTCGCGATCCCCTTCATTACATCCAAGGTATTGGCAATCTGATACCTGGCATGGAAGAGGGCCTTGAAGGAAAAACAAAAGGTGAAAAATTCAACATCAAAGTAAGCCCTGAGAAAGGTTACGGTGTGAAAAGTGAAGAGCTGCTTCAGCAAGTTCCAAGATCTTCCTTTGGTGATCAGCCGGTAGAGGTGGGAATGCAATTTCAAACCAACCAGGGATCGGTAGTAACCGTGACTAAAATCGGACTTGATTCGATTACCGTTGATGCCAATCATCCACTTGCCGGTGTTGAATTAAACTTTGATGTTGAGGTGATGGAAATCCGCCTTGCTACGGAAGAAGAACTTGCTCATGGGCACGTTCACGGACCCGGTGGTCATCACCACTAAGAATCAGCGAAGCCAGATTAATCTTCCTTTATTTATAGCATCTATTTCTCCTGCTTTTATTCGCAATCGGTAGAGGTATACTCCATTGCTAAGAATTTTTCCGGAAGCATCTGCGCCATTCCACATTATTTCATTGGTGCCAATGTAAAACCTCTGCATGTCCTCCATACCGAACCGGGTTACCAATTGACCCGTAGAAGAAAACACTTCGAGAGAAAACTCTTCGGGTAATGTATTTCCCGAAAGTTCAAAATTGAAAAAGAATCCAATGGATGATGGGTTCGGATACACCCCTTTAAAATTCAATATTGTTTCTGATTTAATATTAAAAGAAACCTGATAAGGAACTTCCCCGCTCAAATTTCCACTTGCATCGCTTGCTTGTATAGAAAGAATATATTCTCCATCCGTTAACGTAGTTGGCGTAAACTCAACACGAAAATCAGAAGTGGATCTTGCGGAATACCATTTTATGAAGTTGCTGCTAAGAGGTATTCGGGTAAAAAGACAATTACCCGTGGCACAAGGATAACTCAACAAAATATTAACACCGATTGTATCCGTCTTCAGGATAAATGGATTTTCATCTTTTAAAGTAAATTGAATTAAAGGCGTTGGCGAGACATAATCACCATTGCGGATCTGGCGTCCATCGATGGTCACCTCCAGCAAAGGCCGGGTCTTGTCGGGTTGCACAATTAAATAACCCGGTAGGTTAGCAAAATTATTATCGTAGTACTGTTCAGGAACTTCTCTCCGGTTTACAAAAACGTTGATGTCATTGGTTCCGACCTTTCCTAGCGTAGTAGATGGTACTTCAAAGAATGGTATATCAAAAAATGTTGTGTCGCCACTGGCAGGAGCTGCGATCCTGAAATTTTGACTCACCCGATGCTGAGTTTCCTGGGTAACTACATCCAACTCCACCTTCAAAGAGTCATTGAAAACTTTGTCTGAGATGTTTGCGAACCCAAATCGTGTGTTCCATGATTGACCTTCCTGCACCTGTTGTGTTTCGGATTCTCCTTTGTACAGCAAGATACCTTCTGCCACCGGTTCATATTGCACCGTCCAGTTCTTCCAATCAGCTGGGGTGAGGTTGATATCATCTTTTGCTTCATACGTCAATCTTAAATAAGGAAATTGATCGGTTGACACCTGTGTCAAATCAAATCCACTCACAGCATTATTGGTAATCAACGTTTCGTCTCCGTTCTTATCAACACCATAAATTAAAAATGTAACCAGATCGGATGACTCAAGAGATGGAGAGTTTATATTGAACTGATTCCACTGAGCGGCAGGGCCAATTACTACTGATTTCATAGCACCTTCTGTTTTCCTTCCCGTAATTTCCTTTGCAACAGAAATAAGTTGTTCACTTGCTGGAGATAAAAGAGACCTGAAAACAGTGGCCGCACCCGGTGACGCACCTTTCTTTCCGAAAATAATTACCGGCTCACCGGATTGGAGGGAGCTCAGTTCTGTCAAACTTACGCCCAGCTCACCCAGTTTTGTTTTTACGGAAGAAGACCAGACCGAATAGCCCGGATCGCCAATTGAAAAGATAACGATTGAATCGCTCAGACCAACCGCGTTGACGAATGCTGCTAAATCATCACCTACCCCCGTTTCGATTTCGGTGGCTGTAAAACTATTGATCAACTGTGGCTCTCTGCCACATGTGCGTGGGTCCTGAAAATTAAATGGAATACCCGCATAAGGCACCGCGGTTGATTTGTTGAAGGCGATTAGATTGAGTGTATTGTTACGACACGGTTGACCTTGTGTGGCCAGGTTATATTCAGCATCATTGATCTTAACAGACACATCGGTAGAGGGCAACGGGTTATTACTTCCAAAAGTCTTTATCGCAATAGAAGTATTACTCTCTACAAATTTGAAAGGCTTGCCTTCTCCTTCACTGATCAATCCACTGAAAAAGTTTTCTCTTGTCTGATCCTTTCTCAATTGTGCCCATCCTTCAGGACTATCTTGTATGTATGAAAATGAAGACACGCTCCATTCATTACTCTCTTCTGCCGAAGGTTTGTCAAATCGCGTACGCCAGTAATAAACCGTTGAATCTACATTTAGAAGTTGGAGGGTGGTAGTTACAAGCACTTTACCAGATATCACTTTTTTTATTACGAACGGACTATTAAAAGAAAGCGTTGTGTCTACCTCAACCTGAAAGTCTCGTCTTCTAGAAAGTGGATTACTGGATTGCCAGATAAACTTTGTGGATGTTTGATTTACAATACTGTAGGCGATCGGAAAAAGATTTAATGTAGCACTGGATGAAATAAAAGCTGAATAGGTTGCCTGGTTATTATCCTCATCTAATTCCTGAATCTTATTCTCCGGATCAATCTCAACGAGGAAAGTATTGTCACCCGAACCATCTCCAACACTGCGATGAATTTTAAAAATCAAGGTGTCTTTATAAAGCAATGGTGCAAAAATAGAATCGTATGAAACGGTTGATCCATTGCTGAATGTACGAGTGACTTTTACTTTAACCGGCAGGTTTTTCACTACTCCTATATTCCGGGTGGTTATTTTTATAGCAAATGAATCAGTAAGTGCCGTTATGGGCTTGTCATCAAATGAAAATAAAGAGAGTGACGCATTGGTGATTTCATAATCGGGATCAGCATATTGAAACAATCTCACGGCAGGATCACCCAGCAATACCATTTGTTGCACTTGTGTAATATTCGAAATAATCGCTGGCGCGGATTGCATGTATTGCCGGGCTACTTCTTTTTGCAAATCCCCCACTCCTTTTTTTATGAATATCGAATCAGCAAAACCAATTCTATAAAAATAATCAGAGTAGCTGCGCAAGGTGGAAGCAAAACCAAATGAACTGTGTGCAATAAAGCTTCTTGCTCCGCGGTTGGGCGCTGCAATCCAATCCTCACCAAAGATAATTCCATTCGTAAAAAAATTTCCCGCATTGCATCCATTAATTAACATGACCGGATACTTGCCTGCGTTATTATAACCCATTACCGGATCGGTGGCAAAACCAATATCGATGTCGATGGTGCTCGGTGAAGAGTGACCAAAAAAAGTGACGAGGTTTACTCCTGCATTAATTTCATCCGATACGTTGATTAACTCAACCGTTGAAGGATCACGCTTGGCGACCGTGCTGATGGAGCCTCCCCAATAAATTCCTTCCGCAGTAGATTTAAATCCATTCAGGTATCCACGAAAAGTAGGTAATTCATATGCCTGAATACCTCCACTGAGATGAAGTCCTTGCTTTTGCCAGTCCTGAATTACATTCGGGTTTTCAATTTCTTTTATCTTATTTAAATAGTTAGCAACCTCAGCGGGTTTGGTAACGGAAAGCCGGCCGGTTGGTACAGCGGGTTCATAGGTAGTTCCGGCTAATCCTATCGTAAAATTCATATCGGAACCTGGCATGCCGGCAGAAGGAACCAGATCTTTTAATACTTCAGGTCCCGGATTCATCAACCTATGAAAACCGGCATTTACATCTCTCCCCTTGCCAATCAGAAACAAATACTTTGGTTGGCCTTTCCCTACCATGAATCGCATAAACTCATAAATGGCCACAGGCGATGTTTCACCGTAATTGAATTGATTATACAATTGATCCATCGTTACCAAGAGTGTATCATAAGCCCCGCCCTCGGAAGAAGCCCGGTAGCCCGCATAGGCTTTTACCGGATCACTGTAAATTAATGCCGGTTTCATCAGCACCTTATTAGAAATGATTATATAATCGGATTGCACAGGATCAATGAGTCTAAAACTTACTTTCTTCAATGAAGGTGTAGTCGTTGACGTAAATGTGTATAGCGTTCGTGGTGTTTCAGAAGCACCCACCATTGCCGTTAATTGATTTCCCGATGTGCGGGTTCCAATTGAAACAATAGCAGTAGGATCAGTTACATCCCACACACGCATGATGGAGGGTGCTGCATCCCACTCCACGTAAGATTTGCCTGTTGGCTTTGCTGGCAGATAAAATATTTTTTCAGTTAAGCCAACTGATTGGAAATTTTGAGGGAATGTCAGCTTAAGATATGAGGCACTGAATTGAGGACGATTGGTTGTTGCCGAAGGTGCAGCAAGCCTCACTATCAATTTTCCATCGATACCAATGTCGCTCCAGTTTAGTGGCAGAGATACTTTTACCGTTTCAAATCCACCAAAGATATGGGCACCCACCGATCTCAATGTTCCACTACTGGAGCCAACAAAAATCTCAGCGGTATGCGAAATATTATCCCGGCCAACAAGCAGTATCTCCAATTGTGGATTGCCAGAGCCCGTTTCAATGTTGTTGACAAGATTAATCGTGTAATCAACAGACTGCCCTTGAATTACTGCATTGCCTGTCCAGCCCTCACCCATATCAAAATGAGTGTATTGA
>Ga0163149_10001343_pt1 | contig 31707 bp, 31 predicted proteins | sample OliLakLV19MP5G1_FD_148604 | JGI IMG/M metagenome (GOLD analysis project Ga0163149, IMG submission 148604) | Freshwater microbial mat bacterial communities from Lake Vanda, McMurdo Dry Valleys, Antarctica - Oligotrophic Lake LV.19.MP5.G1 | ecosystem: Environmental > Aquatic > Freshwater > Lake >... | reverse complement strand
CCTCTTGATAAAAACGGGTTTGCGTTACATCTGCCTCTCTGAGATTGAGCATTTTTTGTACCTCTCCAATACTTAAACTCGGAAATTTATTCACCAGTATAGCTTCAATTAAATCTAGTTTCAGTCGAAATTCAGCCTGCGTGGTAGCACTATTTAAAATCTGTTGCGCTTGCGATAGAGCATCCGACTCAGGAATTACGATCAACTTTAATAGAGCTAAGTTAGGACTTAGGTTTTCTTGGATTAATAGGTCTTCTAAATATAATCTTTGAACCCGATGGCTAAGCAAGTCTTGGTAGGGAATTTCAGAGCCTATATTCTGGCTGCGACTATTAAATATCAATAGCCCCCGCCATGTCCTTGAGATTTTGTACTGGTGCAAATAAACAAACAACCCCGCAAAGTAACGACTGTAAAAGTCGCTATCCTTCTGCATTTGTGCTTCAAGGAAGATTATCGGTAGATTGGGATCGTCACTAATCGGGGTGAGTAAACCATCTAAGCGAATTTCCTTTTCTTTGACCACGGGAGCGCTATATTCAAACTGACAGTCATCGGGAATCTCTGGCAATAATTCCGCGATAAGACTCGGTTGATTTAGAAATATACGATAGAAGAGCTTATCAGTTTTCATTGATAGGGGAGTGAGGCTATGCCCCGCTCTTTTAAAATTTACAGATTGTTGGCAAAATCTCAGATGGTCTTGACAACTTTAAGCCAATTGTCCAGATCTGAGATATCCTGAAAATCTAATAAGGATTCAGCGAGAGATTCTAATTGAGGAATAGAGAGCGATCGCACCTTAGCCTGTAACTCATCAGATAAATTCCCACAACGACGAGTTAACTGACGAATTAATAATTCCGCTTCACCCTCCCGCAAACCTTCTTGACGACCCTCCCGCAAACCTTCTTGACGACCCTCCTGCAAACCTTCTTGACGACCAATCTGTACACCCTCTTGGCGACCCTCCTGCAAACCTTCTTGGCGACCAATCTGTACACCCTCTTGGCGACCCTCCTGCAAACCTTCTTGACGACCCTCCTGCACACCCTCCTGGCGACCAATCTGTAACACCTCTTGATAAAAACGGGTTTGCGTTACATCTGCCTCTCTGAGATTGAGCATTTTTTGTACCTCTCCAATACTTAAACTCGGAAATTTATTCACCAGTATAGCTTCAATTAAATCTAGTTTCAGTCGGAATTCAGCCTGTGTTGTAGCACTATTTAAAATCTGTTGCGCTTGCGATAGAGCATCCGACTCAGGAATGACGATCGACTTTAATAGCGCTAACTTAGCGGCAACCTATCGAATTAGCCTCAGTAAAAGAAGAGGATTGAGCAAGGGGTTTGCAATATCGAGGATGGAGAAAATATCGGTTTTTGGTACGATCACGACATCGCCATCTTGCACCTGAATCGTATCAGAAAGATTGCTCAGATCGACTCCCTGTTTTTGAATTGTGCCGTTCTCGCCCAACCGCACATATGATACTGCCATCAAATTTGCCTTATCTGTTGGTCCACCTGCGATCGCCACAGCACCTGAGATCGTACTATTCGGCGCAACATCCTTCTCCCCAGGAGCTTTCACTTCGCCCACCACTCGTACACGCACTGTTTTAGGCGACAGGGTAGAACGAGCTACCAGCATCGGGTCTAAGTCACTGATATCCCTCGCCTTGGGAATAAATAACGTATCGCCATCGCGTAGCAATAAGTCTGGTGTGCCATTGGGAGACCGCAAGGCATCCCAGAGATTTAGGGTAATTGTTACCGCCTCACCCGAAGGCTTATTGCGCTTGAGTACGACACCTCGAATATCGGCACTGCGGGTTACTCCCCCTGCTTGGGCGATCGCAGCACTTACCGTGGGAGCGTTAAACGTCGTGTTGATTTGGGTCGTACCAGTAGGAGTAGAACCCGCGCCTAAACCCTGCAATTGAATTGGTCCAGGACGTTGGACTTCTCCTGCAACGTTGATCAAGAGCGGTCGGAGTTGGACTACTTTGATCGAAACAATCGGATCGACTAATAATGGTTTCAGCCTTGATGTCAAATACTGCGTTAGTTGCCCTGGGGTTTGCCCCGCTGCCAGCACAGTTCCGATCACTGGTAACGTAATTGTCCCATCGGGCAAAATTACTTGTGGTCCCGCATACTCATCGTAACCAAATACCCTTAGGTCGATCAAATCACCTGGCCCAAGCAGATAAGCGGAGATCGAGTTCGCCTCTGGATCGATCGGTGGAGACAACTGGATCGATGGTTGTGGCAAAGTTGGTGATGGTTTCGCTTTATCTTGTTTATTGGGTTGATTTGGTTTATTGGGCAACCCTTGAGCTAATGCTAAAGTTCCCGCAGACACATGCAGTCCCAGACAAGTCACAAAAAAAAGTCGTCGCAATAAATTGCTCATAGCCCTCACATATATATATCCCGATCAAGAAACGCCACTGGTTGACTCTTTGGTGTAGTAGTAATGGTACATGTAGTAACTATTGTCATCAGCGATCACATCATTCGTAACTAGACCTAAAACATGAATCCCAGATTGCTCTAATAGTATTTTGGCTCTCGACGCACTGGCAGAGTTGAGGATGCCAGGTCTTGCCACCATCAACACGCCATCAGCGACCTTGCCCAAAACCATCGCATCAGCTACTGCCAACAATGGAGGCGTATCGATAATCACGTAGTCATAGAGTTGCGACCACTCTTTAATCAAATCAGCCATATGCTGCGAATCGATCAGAGCCAGTGGATTCGGCGGGATCAACCCAGTTCCGAGCACATGGAGATTTGGGATCACCTCTTTAATCGAGTTCTGCAAGCTTCTTTCATTTACTAAGACATTAGTAAGACCGATGTTAGACGGGATGCCCCAAACATTTTGTTGAGTTGGGCGACGCATATCGGCATCAATCAGCAATACTCGCTTACCCAACTGTGCCATCGCCACTGCCATATTAGAAGACACCGTAGATTTACCTTCCCCTGGGATGGCACTGGTGATAACGATCGATTTAATCTTTCGATCGGAACTGAGAAAACGCAGACTAGTTTGCAGCATCCGATAAGCTTCGCTGATCGGAGATTTAGGATTATCTCGCACAAATACAATAGATGGAACGTTGGGGGCTTTTTTCCCGAAATTGGGTAATATGCCCAAGAGGGGATAGCCAAACAATCGCTTGACTTCATCTGTGGTTCTTAACAGTGTGTCCATACTTTGCAGCAGGATCGCAGTGGCGATCGCTAACAATAACCCCAAAGATGCACCTGTCAATAAATTCAAACTGACGCGGGGCGATATGGGCGAAGTCGGCTGCGATGAAGCTGACAGAATGCGAGCGTTCCCAATTGTCTGATTTTCCGCCAGTTGGACTTCTTGTAGTTTTTTGAGCAAGGCTTCATAGGTGGTACGGTTGGCTGCGACCTTACGCTCTAAAACACGTTCGGATTGTTCCAACTGCGGTATAGTCTTAATCCGCTCCTTATATGCATCAAACGTATCATTTAAGGTCAGCAATTGCTCTTGAATCCCGCCTCTTTCGACTTCGGCTTTAACTAAATCAGCAACCAGAGATCGTCCTAGTTCTCCGATCTGTAAATCTTTATCCAAGATTGCCACAGTAGTACCCAAGGTCTGATCTACCCTATCTTTTAGCAGCTTTTGGAACGTTGCTTTTTGGCGCTCCAGCCTCGTAACCGAAGGATGCTCACCACGATAGAGAGTTTTCTGAATTGCCAACTGACTTTCTACTTTCTGAAGATCGGCAAAAGCTTCCTGTACAGCTTTTGACTCGCTCAACTTACTTAAAGACACCGCCTGTTCGGAGCCAATGCCGACACGCTGGCGTAAATCTTGCGATACTGCATTGACATTCGCCAACTTTGATTTTGTTTCAGTAATTCCTTTATCCAAATCCGCCATCACTTGAATTGAGGACTTAGCTTCCTCATCCAACGCAAAGACTTTATTCTTTTCTTTAAATTCTCGCAAAGCTATTTCTGCAAGGGTCAATTCCTTCTCGATCTGAGGCAATTGTTCGTTGATAAATTGTCGCGCTGCTACGGTTTGGGCGCGATTTGTCTGCACGTCATTGAGGATATAGCCGCTCATCAGTTGATTGACAACCCCAGATGCTTCCTTAGGATCGGTGCTCTTATAGGAAACCTTGAGCACATCAGTACCTCTCACAACCTCGACGGTAAGCCTTGATAAAAAACTTTCGCGAGTCAATGCTTGCTTCCCACCCTTACCATCTTCAACAGCTAAATCCAAAGCTCTAATTGTTTGCTGGACTACAGGAGCCGAGCGAATTACCTCCACTTCGGTATTGAGCGGGTTTGACTGTGGGGCAAGGTTATCTAATTGTCCGATGCCCGTAGCTATGCCTGTCAGACTAGAGGCTTGGTCGTTTTTCTTTAGAATCAGGGTACCGTTAGCCTCATAGATCGGCTTTTGCTGAAATGTAAAGAATGCAACGGCTCCAAACACAAAACTAAATAAAGCCATTCCTACCAACCAGTGTCGGCGCAGTAGTAGTGATAAACCCAGAAGGGAATTAGAGTTTTCTGCGAGAGATTCGGTTTGAGCTACTGCTTGAGGGACTGCTTGATTTGTATTCATAGAAGCGCTTTGTAAGGTCGTGAGAAACTCTGCAAAAAAATATAGATTTCGAAAAACAAAGTAATTCTTGGGCAAATTTGCGTCTTGCTTTTATTCCGCCTAAAACACAAGGTTTTGACGAGATACCTACATTGAACTCTCTATGAATATAAAAGTGGACTCGTAAGTCAGCATTACATGTTCATTTATAGTTTTAGCTAAGAACTATGGTGCTTACCTAAACTGATAATCTATACTACTTGCTTATGAGCTAAGCTGTCATCAGCAAATTAGTGGATAATTTCAATTGTCTCGCTGTCAAAGACTTTAGAGGAAATAGTTTGCGTTTTAACTGCTTGAAATACCTTTTGAAATGGCAAAAAATCGGAAAGCTAGCCAAAAAGCCTATGGTAAATTTGAGCTATATCTTGGAGAATGCGACTAGCTAGTGCGTATTTTTTGTGCGTATGAGATCGATCGGGGAACGATGTGAGGTAAATGAGTAAGGATTATGTTATGCAGATAAAATTTTGCCATTCGATCCAATTCAGTCTTTTCTGTCGGTTGATTGGGAAGCTCCCTCCGATATCTGCATTTGCAGTACTTCTCACTATCCTAGGTTCGATCGTAACTATCCCCGAAAGAGTTATGAGCGAACCGCAGCGTGCTGACTCTGCAACAAATCAGCAGCCGAACTGGATTTTGCTTTATCCCCAACATCCGCTATATCGTAAATCCGTACAAGATGCTTCGCAGCCAGCAGCGATCGTCAATCCCACAACACCTCAACCGCAATCTGGTCTTTTACCACCCACAAATTCTCAATCCACTTTGGGGACTACAATCCCTGCCCCAAATCGACCCCAAACCATTCAAACACGGGAAGTTCTGCCGACAGTACCATCAAAAACTGCACAGGCTCCCGTTCCTGCTCCTCTTTATATCGAACCGATCGCTCCTAAACCTCAACCGACCAGAGGACCGCAGTATTTTCCTGGCTTTAGTGCTGGGTCTCCTTCTGGATTTGGGCTGAACTGGGGTGATGTTTCTCTGGGACTGGCATATATTGACAAATCAACGATCACGTTTGATAACCCAGTGTCTGGCAAGGCGGATGGCTCGGCGGCAATCGCTTTTGGGCTTGGTAATTCCAGCGATTTTTTGGGCTTGGAGGTAAATTACAACCTGATCAGCTTAACGCCGTCGCGCTTTGCCGCGAATGGTAGCTTTGACTTTAAGCTCCACCGCTATCTGGGTGATTTGACTTCGATCGCGATTGGTTGGGAAAACGCGATTAACTATGGAGAAGACGCTGGCGGCACAAATTCTTCGGTATATGGAGTCGTGAGCAAGCTTTTCTTATTAACGCCTGAGGATCTGGTTAACCCCAGAATTCTCAGTTTTTCAGTCGGCGTGGGCGGTGGAAGGTTTCGACCTTTCCAAGACGAGAGAAACAAAAAAGGGACGGTGGGAGTATTTGCCAATATTGGCTATCAGGTGCTCCCAAATGTATCGGCAATCGTGGACTGGACTGGACGGGAGTTAAACTTGGGTGTCTCGTATGTGCCTTTTAGTAATATTCCGTTTACAATAACTGCACTTGCCGTTGACGTGGCACAAAGTGTGGGGCCTGCCGTCAGATATGCGCTCACAGCTGGCTTTAGCTTTAGATTTCGCTAGTTCTTGCTAATTACTTTATATTACAGATAAACAGCTAAAAATTAGCCCTAAACCCCTCAAAAATGTTATTGGAGTTGAAATATTATGGCAATTGATTTGGGTAACGGTAATGATAACTTCACAGTTACTAATGCTGGAGGTGAGTCTGTAAGAGGCTTTGGTGGTAGTGATACGCTCATTGGCGGGCCTGGTAATGACACGCTTAGTGGTAATGAGGGTGATGATATTATTGTCGGCTCAGGAAATGATTTCTTATCAGGAGGGCAAGGGAATGACGCTGTAATTGCTAGCAATTCGGCGACTGGAGATGTCCTATACGGCAACAAAGGCACAGATATTCTGATCGGTTCGGCTGCAGGCGGAGTCTTAATGTTTGGTGGAAAAGGAAATGACCTTATTTACGCAGGTGAGATCGACACTGTGACTAGTGCTGGTGGAGATCTGATTTTTGGCGATCTAGGAGACGATCTAATATTTTCAAATGGGAATGGCACTTTGACAGGTGGCGGTGTTGCTTCTTTTCCTGATATTAATGACGGAAACGACACACTAGTTGGTGGCTTTGGCAATCAACTACTTGCTAGTAGTAGTGGTGAAGATACATTTTTATTCCAGAGTGCCGTTAGTCGTGTGATTGGCGGAAGAACTGTCCTAGAAGGTGGCTATGGTGGACAGGATGTCATTCGCAACTTTAAGTCAGGCGGAACGGGCAACGATAAAATCGTGTTTCGAGATCTGGTTTCTGGTGATACGGTTAAGATTGCCGATCTTGGCGCAAATGGTTCTGCCATCTCTCTTTCAGGATCTGTTCCAGGATTGATAATTGTTGAAGGTACTGCCCTCAGCAATCTGCTAACGAGTGGTAACAACGATATTACGGTCAACGGAACAGTTATTGATTTCTCGAATGGTAGCTTTGATGCTTCGACAAACCTCTTTACCTATGTCATACCCTAGTTATAGGTTTCGATTAATTGGATCGACTTGATGTAGACTTTTTATTATATTTTCTATATAATTCAAGATAGCTTTACTTGTTGTCAGAGGTAAGATTGTGAAAAAAATATTAACAGCTTTTGGTCTGGGATTAGTTAGCTCAATCGCTTCTGGTTCATTTTTGATCTCTCCTGCTCGTGCAGGTTCAGCCGCAGCTTTGAATGCAATTAATGCTGGATCTGCAACAACTGCCGCCATAGGATTATTTTCAATCCCCGCTGGGCAACCACCTACTGATGCACAGATCCAAGGTGCTCAAAATGTGATCAACCTCTTGACTCCTCCACCAGGTACTCCCGACGCTACAAACCCAGCCACACAAGCACAGATACTTAACGAATTGGCAAACCTAGGAATCACTCCTCCTCCTGCCAGCCAAACAACTCCTATCTCTCCTGCTCCAAGTGGATCTCCGACAATCATCTCAAATCCTGAGACAGGCGCAGCAATTACCACAATTTTAAATAGCCTGAGCGGTTTTATCTTTCCTTTCTGATTTATTTAGGCGAGCTTTAATAATTTTATGAGTGAAGCTAATCAACATGACCAGAAGCATTAGATATCTGTTTGGTGCGATAGGTTTGGTTTCAGTATTTTGTATTATTGGAGTTACTGTTGAGATTAATGTAGTTGATGTTCAGGCTCAAACATCAGTGCCTAATAGTAACGTGCCACCCAATCCAATCAATCTAACCCAAAAGCTAGAATCTAGTGCTGTAGATTTAATTACGCCGATCTCCAAAACAAGTGGAGATTTTCTCGCGCCTCCAATTATTGGAAATATGAACTCTGCTAAGACTGCCTCTGTTAGATTACTTGTTTCCGTTGCAAACCTTGGTCAGAATACTCGCTTTCTAACTCTAGATAAAGTAAATAATGCTTTTGCTGCTTACAATAATCTCGTGGTTGTGATGGGGCTAACAGATGCTAGGCAATTGGCATATTATCCTAGGCTGAAAGCGATATCTGAGTCTTTAGTCCAACTGAAGACTCAGATATCGGAAAATTGATTATCCATGATCTCAAGGTGCGCGAAGTTGTGACGGCGGGTAATAATAGTAAAACTGCTTGGTAAAGCCTGACATTTAATAAGCTCCCTTGCCTAGCAATACGACTCTGAATGTCGATGCCAGAATGTAAAAATCTAAAGATAGCGACCAGTTTCGCACGTAATAAATATCAATATCGAGGCGTTGCTGAAAGCTACAATTATTGCGACCGCGTACTTGCCACAGCCCTGTGATCCCAGGGAGGGCTTTGAGAATCATGTTTTCGGAGCTGTTCATCTTAGCTAATTCATTTGGGATGTAGGCGCGAGGTCCAACCAAACTCATCTCTCCTTTTAACACGTTCCACATCTGCGGTAATTCATCAAGACTGAACTTACGCAGAAACCTTCCCACTCCTATAACACTGGGATCGCGGCGCAATTTATGGAATACTTCAAATTCTTGACGTAGTTCTCGATCGCTCTGCAAGATCTCCTCTAACTTTGCTTCGGCATTCAGGTACATGCTGCGAAACTTCAGGGCTTTAAAGCGAGTGCCATCCATGCCTAAACGCTCTTGAGCAAAGAGAATAGGACCTCTAGAACTTAGTTTAATTGCCAGTGCAATCAAAATCAACAATGGCAGGAAGATCAGAATACCTGCGATCGTGAGTGTGATATCCAAAATCCGTTTAATCAATTGCGAACTAGGGAAGAGCAGATTGTGCTTTACCTCTAATCCCAACACCCCGCCCAAGTCGCGCGCTGTTACCCAAAGATTCAGCGAGTCCAGAAAATTGGGTAACAGAATCAAGTACGGAAACATCGAAGTATGCCTGCGTAGTAACGAAGTTAAATCTGCTTGGCTCATATCAGGCAAACAGAGAATGGCATGATGTATTTTCAGAGTCTTAGCCAGCTTAGGAGCCATTGATAGCGGGCCCATCATCGGCACGCCAAAGTAAGAACCTTGAATCTGAGGATCGTTATCGACGATTGCAATCGGCTTAAATCCCATTCTGGGTTGCTCTTTGAGTCGTTTGACTAGATTTTGACCAATATCACCCGCGCCTAAAATCAGCACTGGTACACCCCACCAGAAGCGATGGGCGCAGAAATCTCGCACTAGGGTGCGGGCGAGCGGCACAAACATCAGTGCCAACAGGCAGGAAGTCAACAAAACCCCGCGTGAATATGCATTCAAGGCATCTCTGAGCAAAAAAGCTGATGCAGCTATCACCACATGCATAAGAATCGTGTTGACTGTGAGTTTTTTTAATTCTTCATGTGGTCTAATTCCTACACCTGGATAAAGCCCAGAAACGGCATAGGCAAGGATAAACAGTCCCATCACAAGCGTTGGTTCTAGATAAAACAGCTTATTTGTAGTAAGTCGGACTAAATCCCACAGCCTTGCACTCAGCTCAAACGCCATCACTAGGGCTGCGGCATCAACCAGCATCAATGTGATTGTGGTGAGAAATGGACTAGGGGATTGGATCAGCCGCAAAGCCCGTTTTTTTTCTTGGGGGACTCGAAGTGACTGTTTTAACATGAAGCCTCAGCAACAGATAGAACGGATCCTAAAGTTGAGATTGTACGCGGTTCTGGCAAAAAGTGACAAAAAATAGCAGAAACAAAAAAGTAGCAACAGCAATTGCAAATTCAAATCGGACGTTTTAACCTAATTTGCTGATAAGACAGATCAACCAAATGTAAAATAGTATGAAATAGGAATGCCAAAAGATTGAGCGTTAGTAGAGTTCATGCTAAATGGTCTTGACCGTGCCCAAAATTATGCTCCAAATGCTAACCCTTTGCTGGAAATCAATTGCCTAAACCCTGAAATGTGAAATCTAAGTTAGAATACTTAGCTGTGTCCAATCGTTTTCAGTCTTACGCCGACACAAAACACTAATCGTTTCACTAACTGCTTTATCAAAAATCTGTCCGACTCAGACTGACGACAGACCGATCACAATTCTGGAGTTCTATGTCTTCTTCTGGGTCTATCTCTAAAACTGCTTCTAAATCTTCGGTCAAACCAATCTCTAAGCCAATCTCCAAGCCTGCGCCTGAGGCTTTTTCTGGGCCGCTCCCTGAGGCTTTTTCTCAGCTTGGCTTATCGAATGATATTGTCCGTGCCGTGGCAGCGCGTGGCTACACCGAACCGACCCCAATTCAACTTCAGGCAATCCCTGCGGTACTATCGGGTAGCGATCTGCTGGCTGGGGCTCAGACTGGAACGGGCAAGACTGCTGGCTTCACCCTGCCAATTTTGCAGCTCCTATCTAATTCCTTCGCGCCGAAAACATCAAGTGGTCGAGCGCCAATTCGATCGTTAATACTCACACCCACTCGCGAACTTGCCATGCAGGTAGAAGAAAGTGTGCGCGAGTATGGCAGACACCTGAAGCTAAGTTCGATGACGATCTTTGGCGGTGTGAATATTAACCCCCAAATTCAAAAACTCAAAGGACGGATCGATATTCTGGTTGCGACACCAGGACGATTACTCGATCATGTGCAGCAAGGTACATTGGATCTGTCTCATGTCGAAATCTTGGTGCTGGATGAAGCCGATCGAATGTTGGATATGGGTTTCATTCGCGATATTCGTCGCATCTTGACGCTATTACCGAAACAACGACAAAATCTCTTGTTCTCAGCTACTTTTTCGGACGAAATCAAAGCCTTTGCCACAGGACTGCTAAATCAACCTGTGATGATCCAAGTCGCTGTGCGTAATGCCACGCCTGACTTGGTAGCGCAAAAAGTTTACCCTGTCGATCGAGACAAAAAACGCGAACTACTGGCGCATTTAATCAAACAAAATAACTGGTATCAGGTACTGGTATTTACTCGGACTAAGCATGGTGCCGATCGACTGGTCAAACAACTCACCCAAGACGACATCCCCTGTATGGCAATCCACGGTAACAAGAGCCAAGCAGCACGGACGCGGGCTTTAGCCAAGTTTAAAGATGGCAGTTTGCAGGTGTTGGTGGCAACCGACATCGCGGCGCGGGGCATCGACATTAGCGAATTGCTGCATGTGGTCAATTTCGAGCTGCCAAATGTGCCAGAAGATTACGTCCATCGGATCGGGCGGACAGGACGAGCAGGTTTAGAGGGGGAAGCGATCTCGCTAGTATGTGTGGATGAGCGCAAACTTCTGATCGATATCGAGCGATTGATCAAGCGATCGATTCCTAGAGAAATGGTTGATGGTTTTGAGCCAGACCCACGCGCCCAGCCTCAACCGATCCAAAACGGTCAGCAGCAGCAACGTCAGAGATCGGGCGGTCAGGGTTCTGGATACTCATCTGGTCGATCGTCATCACAGACAACTCGATCGAAGCCCTCTCAGTCGGCTCCATCCCATCGCCCGTCATCTCATCCCACACCATCTCGTCGTCAAGAGCGTTAGCAGAACAGCGTCTCATAAACAAGCAAGAGAGCTTTGATCCGCCAGTTGAAGTTAGTTATGCAGGAGTAATTGACCGTGAACACAGAACAAAGACTGGTCGAAAAATGGCGATCGCTTCCCCCAGGAAGGAAACAAGAGGTTATAGATTTTGTTGAGTTTTTGGAATCCAAGAGCGACAAAAATTTCGTTCTTCCCGATGCTGTAGCTAAGCCTGTGTCCAATCTGGGCGAGAGATTACAGAAAATTCGTAGCAAGATTGTAGCTTCTGGTGCACCTTTACTTGACTGGGAGGGAGTCGAGCGCGAGAAAATGGAACGTAGAGGTGGATATCAAGGAGACGATAAGTGATTCGTACATTTATTGATGCAGGTGTACTGATCGTTGCTGCTCACGGTGAGGATGGGATCGCTGAAAGAGCCATAGAAATCCTCAAAGATCCTAATCGAGAGTTTGCATCCAGCTTATTTTTGAAGCTGGAAGTTTTGCCGAAAGCTATCTATAGAACCTACATTCAGCAGGTGTTTTTTGAGAATCAATATTTATTGGAGAAATCCTTGCAAATAGTGCATTTTGGGGTTTTTCCATTTTTTTGAGACTCATTATGAGATTAGCTAATTGCTAGTAATATTCAATAAAATTTTACTATTGAGAATAGCCTCTCTGAAACCCTCATTCTTTCGTGATAAATATTTTTTTGCCCAGATCACCTACTGAATGTAGGATAGAACCCATTTGGTATCTCAAGAAGTAGCGGCAACGCGCTTAAGCATAAGCCTTACAAAGCATAGCGTGAGGCGTGCATTTGCATTCTCTAATGTCCAATCACAGTTCTTTACCTGCCTCCATCTTTTTGATTTTATTCTCAATAGGTTGACGAGCCAACAAGGTCTGTGGGGAGCGAGAAGGGTTGAAAATCTTTGAATTTGTAATTGCTGCCAAAATTAGGACATATTTGACCTCGACTTTGCTTAGTCAACCTAAACAGCTTCGTCCTAATCAAACTGTCTACGGCTATATATGGGTTATTTCACCTAATATCCTTAAGTTTATTAAGTTTTATATGCATTTGCCCTTCTACAGGAATTTGGGCTTGACCTTATACTCGAGTATAGGGTTTATGATGATGGCATCAAGTTTTTGCAACTAATAAAGATGCTACAAGTTAGTGAAGTCTCGCGCAAACTAGGTATAAATCCACAAACTCTCTATTTCTATGAGCGAATTGGTTTAGTTCCATCTCCCAATCGAACTGAATCAGGTTATCGCATCTATGGGGATAAAGATGTAGCAAGACTTGCTTTTATTGCTCGTGCTAAATCTATGGGGCTGTCTCTGGATGAGATCGGCGAAATTCTTGTTCTCAAAGAAGGTGATGGTATAAATTGCTGTCATACCGTTCGCGATCGACTGAAGACAAAAATTGAACAGATTAAGGACACAATTCAGCAACTACAAAGCCTGCATGATGAACTTATCCCTTTAGTTGAGCAGTGCGATCGAGGGATTGCCAGCTCAAAAGAGGATTGTTCTAGCTGCTGGTTAGATACTTAGAACCATCAATAAACAAATGCAATACAGCTTGATAGAACTAATTTTTAGAGAGATTTTTATGAATAGTCACTTAGCAACACGTCTGCGTGAAGGTACGCAGGAATCACATACCGCCACTGAAAATACTGCCTTTATGAAATGCTTTCTTAAGGGCATTGTTGAACGTGAACCATTTCGTAAATTACTGGCAAATCTCTATCTGGTTTATAGTGAGATCGAAGAGTCACTGGAACATCACCGTAATCATCCCCAAGTGGGAGCAATATACTTTTCGAAACTCAACCGTAAGCAAAATTTGGAGAAAGATTTAGCTTTCTACTATGGTGATAACTGGCAGCAAGAAATTACTCCTCTCAGGGCTGGGCTAGTGTATGTCGATCGCATTCGGGAAATCTCTAATACCGATCCTGTACGCCTGATCGCCCATGCCTACACCCGTTATATGGGCGATCTATCTGGTGGTCAAGCCTTAAAAGGGATCGTGCGTTCTGCCTTAAATTTGCCCAACGACCGGGGCACTGCCCTTTACGAATTTGAGCAACTGCCCACGGTTGAAGCAAAGCGTGCTTTTAAAGAAACCTATCGACAAGCACTGGATTCTCTATTAGTAGATGAAGAAACTATCTTGAGGATTGTGGCAGAAGCGAACTTTGCTTTCGCGCTCAATCGGAATGTTGTTGATGAACTTGAAGCAGATGTAAGGGTGGCAATTGGCGATCATGTGTTTACCTTGCTAACACAACAAGATAAGCCAGGAAGTACAGAACATCACCATAAAGCTGTCTTGGCATAGTTTGGTTTAAAGAAGTTTAAGGAATTTGAGAAATGAGCATATTATCGCAAACAGTTCAATTTGATATCAATTTAGTTAAGAAATACGACCAACCAGTGCCACGCTATACCAGCTATCCACCGGCAACGGAGTTGACCGAAAAGTTTGATCAAAAAAATTTTCGAGACGCGATCGCTACTGGTAATAGTCAAAAAACACCTCTATCCCTTTATTGTCATATTCCATTTTGCGAAAGCCCTTGCTATTTCTGTGGTTGCAATACAGTTATTACGCAGCGCAAGGAAGTAGCGGAGTCATACCTCGGTTATCTTTTACGTCATATTGAACAGGTGGCAGATTTAATCGATCTCGATCGCCTAGTGCAGCAGATGCATTGGGGCGGCGGTACCCCTAACTATCTCTCACTCGATCAAGTAGAACGACTTTGGCAGGGTTTGCATAAGCATTTTACTTTTGATAGTCAGGCAGAAATCTCCATTGAAGTCAATCCGCGATCGCTAACTAAAGAATATTTGCAAGGTTTGAAAAACTTAGGCTTTAATCGGATTAGCTTTGGCATTCAGGACTTTAATCTGCGGGTTCAAGAGGCAGTAAATCGGATTCAACCTGAAGAAATGTTATTTCAGGGAATGCAATGGATGCGCGAGGTAGGATTTGAGGGCGTTAATGTTGACTTGATCTATGGGCTACCTTATCAAACTCTGGAGACATTTCGGGAAACCATTGACAAGACCATTCAACTCAATCCCGATCGAATTGCTGTGTTTAACTTTGCCTATGTGCCTTGGTTAAAGCCACTACAGAAACTCATTTCCCAAGATGCGTTGCCACCTCCAGAGGAGAAGCTAAAAATTATCCAAATGACCATTGAAGTCCTAACGGCTCATGGCTATGTCTTTATTGGTATGGATCACTTTGCTAAACCCAATGATGAACTGGCGATCGCTCAAAGAGAAGGACAATTACATCGTAATTTTCAGGGATACACCACCAAACCTGAATCCGATCTGATCGGTTTCGGCATGACATCAATCAGTATGTTGCAGGATGTCTATGTTCAAAATTATAAACGCTTGGGAGATTTCTACCGCGCCATTAATGCCAATGAATTACCAATCGAAAAAGGTGTTACCCTCAACGCTGATGACGTGTTACGCCGTTCGGTAATTATGGAATTAATGTGTCATTTTGAACTTTCGCAGCAAGAGATTGAAGCCAAATATCACTTAACTTGCGATCGCGATTTTACCAAGTATTTTGCCCCTGAGCGCCTACAATTACGCCAACTAGCAGATGACGGTCTCATCGAACTAGAACGCGATCGGATTGAGGTTACTCCTGCGGGACGATTGCTAATTCGTAATATTGCCTCAGTGTTTGATTCTTATTTCCAAAAGCATGAGATTGAGAAGTTCTCTAAATCGGTGTAGCCGCAATATCAAAATCTATGAAATCTAATCTCTCTCAAACCTCATCACAACAATCACCAGCACTCGATTGGTCAGCGGTGGCATTTTTCTCGGCAATTCATGGTTTGGCATTACTGGCTCCTTGGTTTTTCTCTTGGTCGGCTTTAGTGGTGATGCTGTTTTTACATTGGTTATTTGGTAGCATTGGAGTCTGTCTGGGCTATCATCGCTTATTGAGCCATCGAAGTTTACGTGTACCTCGGTGGTTGGAATATACGATCGCCACGCTTGGTGCTCTCTCACTGCAAGGTGGTCCGATCTTTTGGGTAGCAGGACATCGTTTACACCACGCATTTACCGAAGACGAAGTCAAAGACCCCTATGCCTCTAGCAAAGGTTTCTGGTGGAGTCATATGATGTGGATTTTTTATCCCCATGACGAATTCTTTAAATACGAACAATACAAACGCTATGCCCCCGATTTGGAACGCGATCCCTATTATCGTTGGCTCAATCGCTACTTCCTAGCTCTGCAAATCCCAGTAGCTGGATTGCTTTACCTCCTAGGCGGCTGGTCGTTTATTGTCTATGGCGTATTTGTGCGAGTGGTCGTTCTATGGCACTCCACTTGGTTCATTAACTCCGTTTCCCATATGTGGGGATATAAGTCCTTTGAATGTGGTGATAATTCTCGCAATCTCTGGTGGGCAGCCATACTTACCTATGGAGAGGGATGGCATAACAACCATCATGCCTATCCGCAAGTGGCGAAGTGTGGTTGGCAGTGGTGGGAAGTCGATATCACTTGGTGGTCAATTTGGCTGCTGCGATCGCTAGGTTTGGCAAAGAACGTCAACCTGCCTCCCGAACAAGCGAGAACAAAATAATTTCCAATCCCAAAAAGGAGATAAATATGGTTAATTTTAGTTCTGTCTATGGTCCAGTCAAGTCTTGGCGGTATGGGCGATCGCTCGGTATCGATCCAATTGGAGCAATTTCTACCTGTTCCTTTACCTGTGCCTATTGCCAATTAGGAGATATTCAATATCGCACCCGACAAAGGTATGAGTTTATTACCACAGAAACAATTGCCGCCGACTTGCAGCAAAGTGATTTTGCCTCGGCGGACGTGGTGACGATAAGTGGCAGTGGCGAACCAACATTGGCTCTCAATCTGGGTAATATTGCGATTGCTGTCAAGAATTTAATAGCCAAACCTCTGATCGTTCTCACCAATGGTACTTTACTAGGAGATGCCTCTGTTCGTTCAGATTTACAACTATTTGATGAAGTTTCAGTCAAACTAGATGGCGTATCGGCACAACAGATCGAGCGAATTAACCATCCCAACTTTTCATTTGACTGGCAAGAATTTTGGCAGGGTATTCTTTATTTTCGCCAGAACTATGCAGGCTTGCTATCGGTGCAAACAATGTTTCTGTCTTCTTGGACTAGGGAAGAGAAAAAGACTTATACCGATTTGATGGTGGCTCTGCGACCTAATCATATTTACCTAAATGTTCCCACCCGTCCTAAACCCATAGAACGCAGCCTACAGGGGCGAGAAAATAGTAAAAGCGATTGCCCATCCCATCAATTGCACTGCCTAGATCGAGATTGGCTAAAAAACTTTGCCCAAGAGATTGAGGATCGTACAGAAATTGCTGTAAACATCGGAGGTTGATCGTGACTCAACAATTAAACTTAAGCAAAGAAATTGGTAGTTCATTACAAGTCCCACTTCTCAACATTATGGGCTATGTCGATCGCTCCGAGGTCAACGGACCTGGTTGCCGAGCTGTAGTTTGGGTACAGGGCTGCAAGCGAGAATGCCCTGAATGCTTTAATCCTTCCTCTTGGTCTTTATCTGCTAATCAACTTGTACCCGTAGAAGAAATTGCAGAGTGGATTTTAAGTGAACCTGCTAATCAAGGTGTAACTTTTTCAGGAGGTGAGCCATTCTTGCAAGCCCCAGCCCTAGCAGCACTGGCAAAGCAGGTTAAAACTGCTGGACTAAATGTGATGTCGTTTACAGGGTTTACATTAGCGGAATTGCAATTGGCGATCGCTCCCATCGGTGCCGCTGACCTCCTTAACTGGCTTGATATTTTAATTGACGGTCCTTTTGTGGCAAATCTTGCTATTCGTAGTCCTGATTCCCCCGTTTCGTCTCGTAATCAACGTGTACATATTTTCAATTCTGCTTTTGCCGATAAAATTGATTGGGCTAGCGATCAAACAGAAATTCATATTCTGAAAGATGGTAGTCGCATTGTTACTGGGTTTCGTGGACAAATGGATCTAGATTTACCAGAATAGAGCTTTTATCTCTTTTCTCTAAGCATTCTCCGTCGCAAGAAGAAATTTCCTCTTTGTATTACTCGATTTTAAACTTAATTATGCCCATTGCTCACTGGCAAGATAATTACAATACTGGCAACACCCGAATTGACGACCAGCACCAGCAGTTATTTGATATCGTCAATTCTCTGCATGATGCTGTAGAAATTGGAGAAGATTTCCAGATTCTCCAAAAAATTCTCGATCATCTAGCTAGTCATACCATTGCGCATTTTCAAACTGAGGAGAGCTTAATGCTTACGACTAATTATCCTGAATACGATCGCCATAAACAGATTCACGATCACCTGACAGCCAAGGTAGTCAACCTCATCCAAAAGTTTCGTAATTGCGATGCCACAGTTACGACAGATATTACTCAATTTCTGACTGAATGGTTGACTCATCATATTAAGGGTGAAGATCAGAAGATGATTCGGTTTTTCCAAAATCAGGAATATGGGCAATACGAAGCACTGCCCATCCTAAGCCCGACATACTAATTCACAAAAAATACATTTTATAAAACATCATGGTTACAATTCAATCCAAATCCGAAACAGAACTTCTCCGAGAAGGGATCAAAGCTCCAGTTAAAGAGACTCTATTAACCCCGAGATTCTATACAACAGACTACGATGCTGTTGCCAAGATGGATATTTCTTCGCAACAAGCTGAACTCGAAGCCGTAGTAGAAGAATTACGTACTGATTACAATCGCCATCACTTTAAACGCGATCACGAATTTGAGCAATCTTGGGAGCATATTGATGGCACAACCCGTGCCGCCTTTATTGATTTTCTAGAACGCTCGTGCACTTCTGAATTTTCAGGATTTTTGTTATTTAAAGAACTATCACGCCAATTAAAAGATCGCGCTCCCCTTTTGGCTGAAGCCTTTAACCTGATGGCAAGAGATGAAGCTCGCCACGCTGGTTTTTTGAATAAAGCCATGAAAGATTTTCGGTTATCGCTAGATTTAGTTGATATGACTAAAAAGAGAAGCTATACCTTTTTTAAACCAGAGTGGGTGATTTATACTGTTTACCTGTCGGAAAAAATAGGCTACTGGCGCTATATTCTGGTGCATTATCACATGCTTAATCATCCAGAACATCAAATTTATCCACTATTCCGTTACTTTGAAAGCTGGTGCCAAGACGAAAATCGCCACGGTGATTTTTTTAAAGCTCTATTGCGATCGCAGCCCCAGCTTTGGAATAACTGGCAAGCCAAATTGTGGGCGCGTTTTTTTCTATTGACTGTATTTGCGACTCATACTATAACGGTGTTTGAGCGTTCCGACTTTTATGATTCCATCGGCATAAATCCTACTCAATACAATAGAGAGGTGGTAACGAACACTAATACAACGGCGATCGGAGCGTTCCCATCAGTACTTGATACCAGTCATCCCGACTTTTTCCCTAGATTAGAGAAATGCTCCGATCAAAATTTTCAACTTATGGCTATTCAAAATAGCGATCGCCCCCAAGTTGTAAAATTCATCCAAAAACTACCTCTATTCATGGGTATCTTCTGGCAACTACTCTGTTTATATTTAATCAAGCCCATTGATGCTGAAGCTCAACGTGGGCAAGTTGACTAAATTATTTATTTTTGCATGGTGATAGTGTCGCCACTACAACATTTTTACGCGATTTGCCATTTGGGAATAATCTAGATGTCTTATATTCCAATGTGGATAATAAACTAATCATCACGCAGTGGAGGAATGGATTACAAAAATCAAAAATCTTAGTTGAGAGCTTAATGGGATTTTTTTAGTGCGCTAACGGAATTTAATTGCACCCCAAAGATCAATTCTAGGCAAGACTTTCAATAATTTAGATATCAAATGGGTTCTATAACAGGCGTACTGATGAAGTTGAGTTTTATGAAGAATTTTTTGAGGCAGTAACTTACTGGGCTAATGATATCGAGCGGATTATTCAGGATGCTTATCAGGAATCTAGTCAGTCGGGTTTGGGAGCAATGGATGCACTGCACATAATCGCCGCAGTGTCAGTTGGGGCTATAGAATTTATCACCAACGAAAAGCCTGAAAAGTCGATTCATCGCACGAATAGGATAAAAGTTATATCTCTTTATCCTATGAGCAAGTAACCCTAAGGCTCAATAATTCACTCTGAGAGTTTAAGAATGCGCTGCCAGTGTGCTTCAGAGACAGGGACAACAGAGAGTCGTGAAATGCGGATCAGGTCAAAGCCTTCAAAATTTGGGTCTTGTTTGATTTGGGCAAGCGTCACAGGATGAGCTAGCGATCGAACCGCTTTGACATCAACAACAGCACGTTTAGGATCGCCGAGAGCAGGATCGATATAGGGTTGACCGATCACTTCGGCAATCCCGATCGATTGTCTCTCGTCGCCTGTGTGGTAAATCAACGCCAGATCGCCAGGAATCATGGTACGAATATGTTTGAGTGCCAAATTATTATTTACGCCATCCCAGATGGTCTTGCCATCACGCTCAAGGTCGGCGTAGGAATAGACGTGGGGTTCGCTTTTGAGCAGCCAGTATGCCATCAAGATTATCCATTTTATCGATCGATTACCGAACAATTATCAGCGATTTCCTTCACAGTCTTGAAATAGTTCTGGGTAGATTAGAATTGGCTCAGTTGTCGCTACATTATCCTTTTCGATCGCGCCTAATGGCAAGACATTGGTGAGTGGCAGTCTCGATACGAGAATTAAGGTTTGGGATTTGACAACAGGTAAAGAAATTCACACCTTGGAAGGTCATACAGGCTGGGTGAAATCTCTAAAAATCAGCAGTGATAGCAACATTCTATTTAGTGCCAGCTATAAGGCAATCAAAGTCTGGGATTTAATTACAGGCAAAGAAATCACCACCCTCAATGGTCATACCAGTTCGATCGATTCGATCGCGATCAGCCCAGACGGTCAAACTCTAGTCAGTGGGGGCGAAGATCGGGCAATCCAGATTTGGGGTGTCCCCTAAAACACTGAGATCTTCGATCGCGCACTCACCTTGAGTCACCCAACTCCAAACAACAGGATAATCCCAACAATCCACTCAAGCTTTGTCAGGATTTGATTTGATTAGCTTTCATGGTGGTGAATACCAAAATCATAGATTATTTACAGTTGCTAAATTTTGAAATTTAGGTTTAGCAAAGTAAAAACCTTGGAAGAGTTCAATACCGAAGGATTGTAAAACCGCTAATTCTTCGTAGGTTTCAACCCCTTCAGCAATTACTCGAATCTCTAATTCGTTACATACTTGAACAATTCCTTTAACGATCGCTTGGCGACCCTTATTTTGATCGATATGTCTAATTAATCCTAGATCTAGTTTGACTAAATCTGTTTGAAAATCAGCTAACAAATTGAGCCCTGAATAACCTGCACCAAAATCATCGATCGCAGTTAAAAAACCAGTCTGCCTATAGTATTGAATAATTCTACGAAGATGCGCGTGATCTTCTATTTTCTCCCCCTCAGTGATTTCAAAGATAATACGGTCTATAGGAAATCCAAAGGTTTCAGCTGCTTCAATTGTTGTCCGAATACATAGTTCGGGACTATAAACCGCATTTGGCAAGAAATTTATACTGATAAATGATTTAATACCGATCTTTGCCGCCAATTGAACTGCTTTGACGCGACAAGCTTGATCGAAACGGTAACGGTTTTGATCGTTAATTCGACCTAAAATCTCACAGGCAGGCTCCTCATTCATTCCTCTGACTAAAGCTTCTTGGGCAAAGATTTCTTTGGAAGTAGTATTAACAATTGGCTGAAATGCCATCGTGAATTCAAATCCTAACCCAGCCCCGTTTTGACATTCAGCACAATTAACTGCTTGATGGTCTTGATGTTGTCCCATTTTGAGTACCTACTTGGCTATTTATAGTAAAACGAAAAGAACTGGAAATTGCCACTTGTGAATTTGTCGGTGTAATCATTGCGGCTGATTGCTCGATCCAGTAAGTCACCCAGCTAGGTTGTAAACCTAGGATCACAATTATTGCTGCCAAAGCGATCGCAGGTATCCGTTCTTGCCACAACACACGCGGATAAATTACGGGTAGATCTGGTTTGCCTTGGTTGGCTCGTTCCAGAGCGGCTTGCTCTAGCTCAGCTTTGCCACTGGGTAAGCGACCAAAAAATGCTTTGTCAACCAAAATCAAGAAGTAAACGGCGGTCAAACCAGTGCCAATCATACAAAGCAACGTTTGCACAGGGAAAACAGGAAAACTCCCCCTAAATACTAGAAACTCGGCAATAAATCCCACCATGCCAGGAATCCCCGCACTTGCCATCACGCCCAAAATCATCAAACCGCCAATGATCGGCAAACCACGTTCGGGATTGAGTAGCCCCTTGAGCGTATTTAGATCGCGTGTCCCAGTCTTAGTATAAACCACGCCAACTAAGAAGAATAAAAGAGCAGATATCAAACCGTGGCTGATCATCTGGAATGATGCACCTAAAAGTGATAGCGGTGTGGCGGCCGCCATGCCCAGCAAAATATAACCCATGTGACCAACAGAGCTATAGGCAACCATTTTCTTCATGTCGGTTTGGATGACAGCATTAAAGCAGCCATATAAAACACTTACCACCGCCCAAGTTGCCAGCCAAGGGGCGATTTGTTGCCATGCTTCAGGAAATAAACCGAGCCCAAACCGCAATAGTCCGTAAGCTCCGAGTTTGAGCAATACACCAGCTAATAAGATCGAAACGGGGGTAGGAGCCTCGACGTGAGCATCAGGTAGCCAAGTGTGAAAAGGTACCAGAGGAATCTTAATCCCGAAGGCGATCAGCAGCACAATCAGAAGGGGAAACTGCGTCGCGCTCGGCAACGCTAGATTTTTTAACACCTCGAAATCAAAACTCAACGCCGACTGCAATCCCGATCCCATCACTGCGGTTCCAAAAAATACGCCCAGCAACAAAAAACCCGATACTGCGGTGTAAAGCAGAAATTTGGTCGCGGCATAGCTCCGTCGATCGCCACCCCAAATCGCGATCAATAGATACAGTGGAATTAACTCTGCCTCATAAAACAAGAAAAACAGGAGTAGGTTGGTTGACAGAAAAGCTCCTGACACTACGCCATTTAGTAACAGCATCAAGGCGTAGTACAGTCTGGGACGATGCATCTCACCACTGCTAGCCACCGCAATCAAAATCAGTAATCCGTTCAACACTACTAATGGCATCGACAGACCATCAACACTTAACTGATAATTCAGTCCTAGCGCACTAATCCAATCAAATGATTCCTTTAACTGCATCCCCGTCTGTGCGGGATCGAATTGCCAGAGCAACGAGAGGCTGAGCAGAAAAATCACACTGGCGATCGACAAGGCAATCGATCGTAAACGTCCAGCATCGATCGATTGAGGTAAACAGCCAAAAACAATAGCAGCGCAGACAGGAATCCAGACAAGAAGGCTCAACATACTTTAACCAACCGCACTAATACTCAACTAGCAGAAAATAAAAACGTTAGGATGCCTACCAAGATCATGCCTAGCAAGATCGTGAGGACATACTGTTGCGATCGACCAGTAACTGTATATCTCAGAGTCTCACCCGTAAGAATCGAAGCAAAGCCCAAGAAATTTACGAAATTATCAACAATGTTTCGATCGATCCAAGAAACTAGCTTTGAACTCTGCCCCACAATCAGGATGACCGTAAAGCGATAGATTTCCATAATGTACAAATCTTTGGACAGCAGGTTTTGCATAAATTTCAAGGTCAAGCGCACTGGCTTTGATGGTAACGGCACCGTGGTCGATCGATCTGGCCAGATGTAAATCTTCGCACCCACGCCAAATCCGATCGCACCTGATAATGCCAAAACTCCCGCAGCTTCCCAGTCTAGTGTTCGCCAACTAGGCAATACCCCCCAGTTGTAAAGCATCACAGGTACAAGCAGGGTAATGATCGTAAGTGAAACAATCGGTACAGCCATCAGCCAAGGAACTTCAGCCGCACGACGGGTCTTTGGCTGCACAGACCCCAGAAATACTAGGTCAAACAGACGAGTCAAGCCAAAAGCTGTAATCCCATTCACCAAAAACAACACCACTACCAAGCCAGGTGAAGAAGTCATCTGAATTCGATCGAGCCACGCCAGCATCGTCCAGAAATTACCCAACGGTAGCAAACCAATTAAACCCAAAGATCCGACCACGAAAGCCGTCCCCGTAGCAGGTAGCCGCGACCACAGCCCACCCATCTCGGTAATATCCTGAGTATATGTCACCACCATCACCGCACCAGTACTCATAAACAGTAAAGCTCTAGCAATCGCATGAGTAAACAAAAATGCGATCGCGACTTCGTTCTGTTGCATCCCCACCGCAATAAACACCAGTCCTAAATAGGCACTAGTCGAGTGAGCCAAAGCCCGCTTTAGATCGATCTGGGCAATCGCTACCAAAGAAGTCCCAATCGCCGTAATCGTACCCAGAGTTACCAATGCCGAAAGTGTCAGAGGCGAAAGAGCCAAGATCGGTTCTAACTTAATCAATACAAGCGCGCCACACGCCACCACGACCGAATTCCGTAAAATTGAAGCGGGGTTTGGCCCCTCCATCGCCTCATCCAACCAAAGCTGCAAAGGAAACTGAGCGCATTTACCAATTGGTCCCGCAATCAACGCTAAGCCTAATAAAGTAATTTGCTCTGGATGGTCGGCGGCAAAATTCAGAGTGGCTGGACTATTTGCCCAGTCAGTCAAATCCGAAAAATTTAGACTACCCGCGATCGAAGACAGGGCTACCACACCCATCAGTAAAAATAAGTCACCGATCCGCTTTGTCCAAAAAGCATCCCGTGCCGCCGATACCACTAGAGGCTGAGCATACCAAAAACCAACTAACAAATAAGTCGAAAGCGTCAGCAATTCCAGCAGTGCATAACTGAGGAAAAGCGAATCACTAAGCGCAATCCCACTCATCGCCGCCTCAAAAAATCCTACTAGGGCGAAAAACCGTGCCATTCCCCAGTCGATCTCCATATAACCCAGAGCGTAAATCTGCGCCAGCAGACTAATACCGCCGACTAAAACCGCCGCACCTGAACTCACAGATGAAATATCGATCGCGATCGACAAGTCTAAATCAGCTACTTTTAGCCAAGTTAAAACTAACTGTACTGGTGGCTGATCCCAGACAGCATTGAGCAGCAAGCAACTATGCGCCAATGACAGTATGGTCATAAATAGGTTGAAGTAGGCAGCAGGTCTCGGTCCCGTGCGACGTACTGCCCCCACAGCCCAAGGCAAGGTTATCACCGCCCCAATCCATCCATAGCAGGGAACCCACCAACTAGTTTGAATAAGTAACTGATTAAATGACATGCAAGAATCTTATAGATCTGAACTTAATGAATGAAGCCAATTGGTTTAAACAGTTGTGATAACAATTCTTAGTTATTTTAAGCTTTAACAAAGCATAAAGGCAGGAAACTAAATTTAGACCAAGTTTGATTTTTAGACTTTTTAGCAACTTCTCGGTAATCTAGCGACCAACCACAAGATCCTCTTAAAAGAGTAAGCCTAGGTATTTCCAAGGTAAGCTCTGAGATCAAATTCAGTCTTTTACTTTGCACTTGCACTTAATTCTTAACTTATCTACTGAGTATTTATACGGACTTATTCCTAACTCCATCGATCGATTTCGTTACATTAATTGAAGTAAGTAATCAATTAATTTTAATAATTGTTGAAAATTCAAAAATTGAAAGAACTGAGTCCATAAAAATGTAAGATTTAATTGATATTTTAATTAATTTATCGATCGACCAAAAACTGGTTGACTGAGACTGTTCATAAATCGATAGTTTCAGTAATTCGTCCAGAGATTAGTTTTAATAGTTAGTTTAAATGATTAGTTATATTAATACTTGCGATTTAAAATCATAATCGTAGATTATATTGCTAAAGATGCCATGACTGTCTATTCTTTATAGATAGGCATTAATTGAAAGCTAGAATCCGTTGTTCAAGATTGAAATGATGGGTATCCCCGTGTCAATTTCATTAAAAAGCATTAACTGCTCTTACTTGTTTTGATTTTCGATCTTGATCTTAAATTCTGATGTTAACTGTCTTATTTTTCTTGTCTGATTTTTTGACAAGAGTTTTGTTTAGGAGATTTTAGAAATGCCAATTGCAGTTGGAATGATCGAAACCAAAGGCTTCCCTGCGGTAGTCGAAGCAGCCGATGCTATGGTCAAAGCTGCCAGAGTTACTCTGGTCGGTTACGAAAAAATCGGTAGCGGTCGCGTTACTGTGATCGTGCGTGGTGATGTTTCTGAGGTGCAAGCATCAGTTGCAGCAGGCGTTGAGAACATTAAGCGAGTCAATGGTGGTGAGTTGTTGTCTACTCATATCATTGCCAGACCACATGAAAACCTAGAGTACGTTTTGCCTATTCGCTACACCGAAGAAGTGCAGCAGTTCTCTTTCTAGGATGATTTTGATGGGAATGTTTAGCTAGTTATCTAATAGAAATATCTAATAGAAATATCTAATTATTCTTGATTTAGTCGAAAAATATTCACAAATTCAGTATTTATTAGGAACAAAAAAATGGCGATCGCAGTTGGAATGATTGAAACCTTGGGCTTCCCCGCAGTTGTTGAAGCAGCCGATGCTATGGTAAAAGCTGCCAGAGTTACTCTGGTCGGTTACGAAAAAATCGGTAGCGGTCGCGTTACTGTGATCGTGCGTGGTGATGTTTCTGAAGTGCAAGCATCAGTTGCAGCAGGCGTAGAAAACGTTAAACGTGTTAATGGTGGTCAAGTCCTATCGACACACATCATTGCTCGTCCTCACGAAAACCTAGAGTACGTCTTACCTATTCGCTATACCGAAGATGTTCAACAGTTCGCTGAAAATGTGAATGCCATTCGCACAGTTAGTCGGTAATGCTAGCAGATAATGCGCTACTACAGGTTAAGGAAACTGGGTTGGGAACAGATGTTCCTAGCCTAATTCTTTAACCCTTAGCCCTATAACCAAAATGCAAATCGCCAGAGTTTGCGGCACTGTTGTTAGTACCCAAAAAGAACCAAGCCTGACTGGAACCAAGTTTCTCTTATTGCAACTTGTGGATCAAGAAGGCGAACTACTCCCAGAGTATGAAGTTGCAGCTGATACTGTCGGTGCAGGGATTGATGAATGGGTGCTCTTTAGCCGTGGTAGTGCCGCCCGTCAAGTGCTTGGTAGCGAGAAGCGTCCTCTAGATGCTGCCGTAATCGCAATCATTGATACGATCAGCGCAGGCAATCGCCTGATCTACAGCAAACGCGATCAGTACCGCTAAAGCCTGATACTAATCGTCCAGCCATAGTTTAAGAATAAAACTTTGAGAGCAGTTAGCAGCTAGAAGACGGTTATCAAACGGTCAAAAGCTAATTGCTTGATATCTCAATTTAATTTAAAAGGAATTTGTCATGGTAGTTCGTAGCTATGCTGCCGCTCCTCCCACGCCTTGGTCAAAGAGCTTGGCGGAACCTCAGATCGATGAAAGTGCTTTTGTCCATACTTTCTCCAACATTATTGGCGATGTGTATATTGGCGAGAAAGTGATGATTGCACCTGGCACATCAATTCGGGCAGATGAAGGATCTCCCTTTTTCATCGGTTCGAGTACAAATGTGCAGGATGGTGTCGTAATTCATGGGCTAGAGCAGGGTCGGGTCAAAGGAGATGACGGACAGGAATATTCTGTCTGGATCGGTGATAGCGCTTCGATTACGCACATGGCTCTGATTCATGGGCCCGCCTATGTTGGCGATCGATGTTTCATTGGTTTTCGATCGACCGTATTTAATGCCAAGATCGGTGCAGGTTGCATTGTGATGATGCACGCCTTAATCCAGGACGTAGAAATTCCACCTGGTAAGTATGTTCCATCTGGATCGATCATCACTACTCAGGCTCAAGTCGATCGACTAGCTGATGCAGCAGAGTCTGATATTCATTTTGCTCACCATGTCGTAGGAATCAATGATGCCCTGCGTACTGGCTACCGTTGTGCTGAGGATGTGGCCTGCATTGCCTCATTTGTCGATCAGCTCGATCAGTCTTATCAATCTAACCAAACAGAGAATATGCAATTGAGTTCAGATGTAATCTCTCAGGTGCGCCAACTACTTACCCAGGGCCACCGTATCAATACCGAACATGCTGGCGAGCGGCGCTTCCGCACGAACTCATGGCACAGTGACACCGCAATTACGGCAACAACTGAGTCGGGTGTACTAGCAGCATTAGAATCTCGCTTAGCTGAATATAGCGGTGAGTACGTCAGGCTGATTGGCATTGACACTAAGAGCAAGCGCCGTGTTTTAGAACAAATTATTCATCGCCCTGGAGATAAAGCTCCCGTGCAGTCATCTGGTTCTGCGCGTGTTCAGGTTGAATATGTTGGCGGCAACTCATCTTCTAGTCAGACCTCTAATCAGAACGGTGGCAAGTTAGGTGCAGACGTGGCATCTCAGGTACGAGGTTTAATCTCACAAGGAAATCGCATCGGGATCGAACATGCTGATGAGAGACGTTTCCGCACCAATTCTTGGTATAGCGGTGGCATAATTGCCGCGACTCACGAAGCTGGAATCATGGCTGACTTGGAAGCCCGCATATCTGAATATGGTGGCGAATATGTGCGCCTAGTAGGGATTGAGCCGAAAGCTAAACGCCGCGTTTTAGAATTGATCGTGCAACGCCCTAGTGGTCAAGCTCCTGTTCAATCTGGCAAGCCTTCGACTAGTTATAGTGTTGGCAGTCATTCTGGGGATTCTTCTAGCAGCTACGGTGGTAGTAGCAAACTTGGTGCTGATGTTGTCAATCAGGTACGCGGTTTAATCTCACAAGGACAACGGATTGGGATTGAACACGCGGATGAAAGACACTTCCGCACTAATTCTTGGTATAGCGGTGCAGCAATCCCTACCGATCATGCGTCGGGTGCGATCGAGGCGATCGAATCTCGGTTAGCCGAGTATGCTGGCGAGTATGTGCGTCTGGTCGGAATCGAACCTAAGGCAAAGAAACGTGTTTTGGAACTAGTGATCCAAAGACCTCATGGAAAAGCTGCTCCCACCGCATCGTCAGGATCTAGTAGTAATGGGAATAGTAGTTCTCAAGCCTATGCTCCTGCTTATGCCCCTAGCGGTAAGCTTGGTCCAGAGGTGGCAGCACAAGTGAGACAACTGCTGATGCAGGGACATCGTGTTGGGACTGAACATGCGGATGAGCGACGTTTCCGCACGAACTCTTGGTATAGTTGTGCGCCAGTTGATTCAGCTAATGAAGCAGCAGTGATGGCGGCACTCGAAACTTGTCTAGACCAGCATAGTGGCGATTATATCCGTCTGATCGGAATTGACGCAAAAGCCAAGCGACGAGTTTTAGAGTCAGTGATCCACCGTCCGAAAAAGTAGAGGCGAGCTTATTCAAGCACTTTCAGTTTGTCTTCGATCTACTTTCGATCTATTTTTGGTCCCAAGAAGCCCATGCATTTACTTTCACTACAACCGCCAAGCACCACTGACGCTTATGTTAGTGGTGATGTAGTGATTCATCATAGTGCGGTAATTGCTCCAGGAGTATTGCTGCAAGCAGATCCAAATAGTCAGATCTCGATCGCGGCAGGAGTCTGCATTGGCATGGGTGCAGTCTTGCATTCGATCGATGGTTGGTTAGAAGTAGGTGCTGGGGCGAATTTAGGTGCAGGTGTTTTACTGGTCGGTACTTGTAAGATCGGTGAACATGCTTGTATTGGGTCGGCGAGTACGATTATGAATGCGTCGATCTCACGAGGACAGGTTGTGCCATCTGGTTCTCTGATTGGCGAGTTCCGCGATCGCAGCATGAAAGAGCAGACCGTAGAAGAATCTGAATCTAGCCCTGAATCTTCGATCGAACCAGTAATTGCTGCCAAGCAGGTAGCTGAAGTGATGATCTCGCAGCAAATAGAAAAGATAGAAGTTTCTCCCAATATTTCTTCGTTTATTGAGCCAACTGTGAGTTCATTCATCGCGCCTCATATATCTTCGTTTATCCCCCCAATAATAAGTTCGTTTATCGATCCAAGTGCGAGTTCGTTTATCGATCCAAGTGCGAGTTCGGTCACCGAGCCTGATGTCGCCCCAACTCCAACTAATCCTCCTTCGATCGCACCAAGTATTACGCAGGGACAAGCACATCTCAATAAGCTGATGGGAAAGTTGTTTCCTCACGGTCAAAATCTCAATGCTCCCCCCAACCTTAATTCCGACCACTCTTCGCAATGAATTTAGCGCGACAAACTGTTCAGTCCGCCAATAGAAATTAAATTGCAATAGTTGGGGCGGTCAAATATTTGCTAGTATAATTAGCTGGCATTGTATAAATTCAAACCTACCTGAAACAAAATGGCTAAGAAAAGTATGCTTGAGCGCGAGAAAAAACGTGCCGAGCTGTTAATAAAATACGCACCAAAGCGTGAAGCTCTCAAGGAGCAACTGTCTTCACCTAAATTATCGCAACAGGAAAAGATTACCCTGCACCGCGAACTGCAACAACTACCTCGCAACAGCAACCCTACTCGCACCCGCAACCGTTGTTGGATGACTGGCAGACCGCGTGGTTATTACCGAGATTTCGGTTTGTCTCGCCACGTTTTTCGTGAAATGGCTCACCAAGGTTTGCTCCCTGGCGTTACCAAGTCGAGCTGGTAGTCGATCTGGTATGAGAATGAGGGCTGGTTAATTGCCCTCGCTTAACTTTTTGTAACTAATTTCAATTTCACTGGCAGATAATTTCACGCTGAAGTATGAAAGGAATTATCCTGGCAGGAGGTTCTGGCACTAGGCTCTATCCACTTACGCATGTAGTTAGTAAGCAACTCATGCCAGTTTACGATAAGCCGATGATTTACTATCCTTTGTCAGTCCTGATGCTGGCGGGGATTCGTGAGATTTTGGTGATCTCAACGCCGAAAGATTTACCTTTGTTTCGATCGCTACTTCAAGATGGCAGTCAGTGGGGATTGCAGATCTCGTATACCGAGCAGCCACAACCAGAAGGACTTGCTCAAGCTTTTATTTTAGGCAAAGATTTTATTGGACAAGAGCCAGTTTGCTTGATCCTCGGTGACAACATCTTTTACGGGCATGGCTTTAGAAATGTGCTGCGGTCTGCGGCTGAGCTTACGCATGGCGGTTTGGTGTTTGGCTATCGGGTTACCGATCCACAACGCTATGGGGTGATTGAGTTCGATCGACATAATTGGGCGGTTAGTCTCGAAGAAAAGCCAAAGAAACCAAAGTCAAACTATGCTGTCCCTGGCTTATATTTTTACGATGCCAAGGTGACGGAATTAGCTGTACAACTCCAGCCTTCCCCTCGTGGGGAGCTAGAAATTACAGATTTAAATCTGGCATATCTGCGCCAAAATAATCTCAGAGTGGAAATTTTGGGACGCGGCTATGCTTGGTTAGACACTGGGACACACGAATCTCTGCATCAAGCCGCTAACTTCATCCAAACCCTAGAACAAAGACAGGGGTTGAAATTAGCCTGTATCGAAGAGATTGCTTATAGCGAAGGCTACATCGACAAAGCGCAATTAAAACGACTCGCCGAACCACTCGCCAAAAGTACTTATGGGCAATATTTACTCCGAGTTTTGCAAGAAAGTCCATCAGATTTACGAGAGTACTGAGTAAATTACCCCAACCTGCTTACGCGAGGATGGGGCTTTCAATAGCCCTGAGATGATCTGCAATATTGCAAAACAATCTCGAACCTTCAGGCGCAGTTACAAGCACCCCAAGAGTAGCAATATTCTTGCTCCCATTCAAATCAGCATCACCACGCCATCCACAGTGACCACACTTAA
>Ga0163149_10001331_pt1 | contig 31913 bp, 36 predicted proteins | sample OliLakLV19MP5G1_FD_148604 | JGI IMG/M metagenome (GOLD analysis project Ga0163149, IMG submission 148604) | Freshwater microbial mat bacterial communities from Lake Vanda, McMurdo Dry Valleys, Antarctica - Oligotrophic Lake LV.19.MP5.G1 | ecosystem: Environmental > Aquatic > Freshwater > Lake >... | reverse complement strand
ACCCCGCAGTGCGACAAACATAGCAAAGGACAAACAAGCTTGAAGTGATAGCCCGATAAGGCGCCCAAATAATAAAAATACTTTTTGAGGTTCGACTATTTAGCCTACCCAACCGGCACATTATTGCACGAGCAAAAAGAAAAACCGCAAACTCTTAGAGATTGCGGTTTTTTATTTAGGTTCAAAAGAAGCTTAACTTAAGAGAAAATGTTTCTTTACAAAAGCATGTTGCTGATTTTCTGTCATTTTATCGGCATGCTTTACATCTATCTTTACATTTGAGAAATGATGATTGGCTTTAAGAAGATTTGATAATTCTTCTTTGGCAGTTGTAGGTCCAAAAAGAAGGATCTCATGATGACCTTTAACCGCATCGGCAATAGTTTTGTAATATTTAGATTGCATATGCTGTTCTTTATTATGCATAAGGTTCTCATTCTTTCCTAAAGAATGTTGTCTTTGTTCGTACGTAAATTCTGACTCAATATTGCTTGTTACAATAGTGTTATCTTTTGGTTCTAATATATGAGCAACTGAATGATCCATCCAAATACCGATTTGTTTTTTTGTTTCCATTTTTATTTTTAGGTTATTTTATTAATGCTTGTTTGTAATAAACTGGGTCGCCATTTAATGTCTCAATGTCTTTTTTGAATTTCTCTATCCAGGAGTTCTCATCAATAGTTACAGGGCTGTAAGCCTTTGCAACTTTTTCGATCACATTAATAAAGGTTTTTTTTAGTTCGGGGCTTAGATAGTGACTATTGGTGCGTACTTGCTTCATGGCCGAATCATAAGCCTCTTTTGTAGCGGTCTTATCTCTATCCATTATTTTAAAAATAATATCAGAAACATCAAATCCATAATCTTTGCATCGCATTTCTGCTGCAACTATATCTTGAAATTTCTTGCGTTCCTCTTTTTGAACTTCGCCGTCGGCACTTGCAATAGCATAAGCCAACTCGCCTATTGCATAATGTAAATTTTCTGTTGGTGTCATAGGTTTGTTTTTTAATTAATGATAGTGTTACGAATCCGTGCTCTTTTATCTAGTGCTTACGATTTCAAAGGTCGGTAAAAGGTTTAGAAGCCCCTCTGAGTAAGCTCAGAGGTTCATATGATTTTAGTCATACTTAGTGAAAAAGTGTTTTTTTATATTTGTTTCACTAATCGCTAAATTCTACTAAATTTACAATGAATACGTTAAATTTCCAAGAAATGGATGGTAAAGAAGGTCTAGACGCTCTGTTTTTATTTGCTACCGAGGGTATTATTGTTGTAAATGACAGGGGCGAGATTGTTCGTATAAACCCTAGTGCCGAAAAGCTTTTTGGGTATGGCAAGGGGGAGTTATTAGGGAAACGAATTGAAGTACTGGTACCCAAAAGGATAGAAGCCAAACATATTGATCATAGAGAAAAATTTCACGGAAACCCTCATGCTAGATCAATGGGAGGTGGTTCTGAATTATCCGGCCAAAAAAAAGACGGAAGTGAGTTTCCGGTAGAGATAAGTTTGAGTCCTTACTCAACCCCGGAGGGTAAATTTGTGATTGGTTTTGTTGTAGATATATCCGTTCGTAAACAAGCAGAAGAAAAATTGCGAAATTACTCTACCGAATTGGAAAGGCAAGTGAAGAATCGCACTCTTATTTTAGAAGAGGCCATTCAGGAACTTGAGAAAACAAAAAAAGATCTACACAAAGCCCTTGATAAAGAAAAGGAATTAAGTGAACTCAAATCCCGTTTTGTTTCTATGGCTTCTCACGAATTTCGAACGCCACTCACTACCATGATGTCTTCGTTATCTTTAGTAACCAAGTATGGTGAACAAAAAGATATTGAAAAACAAACTAAACACGTAAGTAAAATTAAAACATCAATCAATAACCTAACAGATATATTAAATGATTTTTTATCTGTAAGTAAACTGGAAGAAGGTAAAATAGAGAATTTGCCGGAAGATATCGATCTTAAAACATTCATTTATGATATTGTAAGTGAAATGAATGGTATGGCAACAGGTGCACAAAAGCTTATTCAGGAACATACAGGAAAAGTAAAAGTTACCTTAGATAAAAAACTCTTAAAGAATGTTCTTTTTAATTTGATATCTAATGCCATTAAATTTTCACCAGAATCTGGAAAAGTTGAGATCACTTCAGTAGCTTCCGACACTTCTGTAAAGATCTCTATAAAGGATAATGGAATCGGCATCTCCAAAGAGGATCAAAAGCATTTATTTGAACGATTTTTTAGAGGACATAACGCAACGCATATTCAAGGAACAGGTTTGGGTTTGAATATTGTTGCAAAATACGCCGAATTAATGAATGGCTCGCTGGATTTTGAAAGCGAAGAGAACAAGGGCACCACATTTACAATTATAATACCACAATAGAATGAAAAAAATTCTTTTGATAGAGGATAACGAGGATGTGCGCGAGAACACAGCGGAGATATTAAGTTTAGCTAATTACAAAGTTATTACCGCTAAGAATGGTAAAGAAGGTGTAGAGTTTGCGCAAAAGGAAAAACCTGATCTTATTATTTGTGATATCATGATGCCTGTGTTAGATGGGCATGGTGCTTTACATTTGCTTTCAAAAAATGTGGAAACTTCAAGTATACCATTCATTTTTTTAACTGCAAAAGCCGAAAGAAGTGATTTTAGAAAGGGAATGGAAATGGGGGCAGATGATTATTTAACCAAACCATTTGACGATGTTGAATTGCTCAATGCTATTGAAAGTCGTTTAAAAAAGAATGAGATCCTGAAAAAAGAATTCACAAAGAATGTAACCGGCATTAACGATTTTATAAATGAAGCTAAGGGTATAGAATCCCTTAAAAAACTTTCGGAGGAAAGAGAATTAAGAACTTACAAAAAGAAAGATGATATTTATAAAGAAGGTGGGTATCCAAAGGGTATTTATTTTGTTAGCAAGGGAAAAATAAAAATTGCTCAAACAAGCGATTCCGGAAAGGAACTGATAACGGAACTTCACAACGAAGGAGATTTTTTTGGATACCTTTCACTACTTCAAGGAGAAAAATATACGAGCTCTGCTACTGCTCTTGAAGATTCGGATGTGTATATGATCCCTAAAGAGGATTTCTTTGCACTTATCTATAAAAATGCAGAAGTATCTCGTAAATTCATTGAGATCCTTTCTAATAATTTAATAGAAAAGGAAGACCAGTTGGTAAAACTCGCTTACAATTCGGTTAGAAAGAGAGTAGCGGAAGCGCTCGTTAAGCTTTCTAATAAATACAAAAAAGAAGGTGATACAAAGTTTAGCATGAATGTTTCACGAGAGGATCTTGCAAATATTGTTGGTACAGCTACCGAAACTGTTATTCGTACCCTGAGCGATTTTAAGGAAGAAAAATTAATAGAAATCGCCGGAAGTACGATCTCTGTTATTAATTACGATAAGCTGGCGAACATGCGCAACTGATCTATTTGTATGTTTTTGTTAAGGTAGATGGGGTGCAAATAATAAAGTCTCCGCTATCCATAGCTTTCTCATCCAGTTTAGTATTATCTTTTTGCTCTGTAGATGATATTACCATGATTTTAAGATCCGGATTCTGCTGTTTCAAATACAATTCAATTCCTTGATGGTTATTACTGTGATAAGCGCCGTTATAATGAATACATAATTTTCCTTTGCTCCAGTTTTTCAAAATAAAATGCGCCATTGTAGCATCTTTGTAGGCTTGTGATTTTGGTAAGTTTTGTCCGCCATGCCCACCTGCGTTTTCCCAAATATCTTTATAGCATTTTAAAGTGCTGTCGTATTTTATGGGATAAGGCGCTATCCATTTTTTAGCTTCTACATCAATACTATCAAGAACCTTCTCACCACGTGAATACACCAAATTGGCGTATCTACGGGGAATGTTGGCAGCAATAAACTTTAATTTATTGGTTTTAGCAATATCCAAAAGAGGCTTATAATCTGTGGCAAAGTTATTCCAAAGCTTAACTTCATCTTTCATTGTTTTTTCGGAGGCTTTACCTGCTAAATATTCATTCAATGCAATTTGATCATCGGCCTCAAACATTTCGGCACGTAAAACAAGATTGGTTTTCTTTTCGGCAAGCATATCTTCCGTTAATTCTCTTTGTAACCAGTGGCAAATAGGGTTATCATGTAACTCACCAAACAAAATGATATCAGCTTTTTTGGCCTCGGCTAATAGTTGGCCCTAATTGGTTCTTACGCCTTTGGCGTTAAATAGCACGTAAGGTTGCTTGTCGATGGTTGTAACTGCAAAATTCATAAGTAATAGTGAAGGTATTATAAATAGTATCTTTTTCATGAGGGTAAGATAATGAGGTTTCTAATGTTTCGTTAAAAATTCAGTCTTAAAGGTAATTTACAGCGATGAATGACCGCACGCAAGTGCAATTTTAAGTAAAAACATGACATAAGTCAACCCACAAAAACTGACAATAATCATACAGGGTTCTGACCTCACTCATTCCCTACGCTGCATGGTCTCAATATCTTTGCTTCAGAATAGAGGATTAAAACAGAATGAACAACATCAACCAATATCACGAAATTGTAGCTGTATTAATAGCGAGAGTCTTTTTGGGATGCCTTTTCTTTTTCCAGGGTTATGATGCGGTGTTTAAAATTAAAGTAAGAAATGTAGTTGCAACCTTCGAGGCAAATTTTGCGAATAAAGGAATTCCAAGACTTCTTACTGTAGCAGCATCATGGTTCACTTCATACACCGAGCTTATTTGCGGATTCTTATTGATTTTAGGAATTTTTGAATATTATGCTTTATACCTTTTAGGAATCAACTTGATCATAGCAGCCATTGGTTTTGGAATTGCATCTCCAATGTGGGATACTCGCTATGTTCTGCCTCGATTATCATTACTACTGTTTTTATTAATTGTGCCTCAGGGCTGGAACGTTTTATCATTAAACCATTTAATTTTTAAACCTTAAAAACACAAAATCATGGAAACAACAATCAGCAAACAACAAACAATCAACGATTCAACAGAAAGTGAAATAGCAAATGCAAAACCAATGTCGAGTTTTTGGCAGATGGCGGAATTTAATCGTTATGGAATAATGGCGATGATGCTTGTTGTACTTGGATGTATGGGTGGATTTGCAGCGTCTTATGCCGCAGGAAATAACGAATTTAAAATTGCTTTAGTCGCTTTTCCAACTATTCTTTCATTATCCTTTATGCTTGCAGTTATGCCAATGCGTTTAATTGTATGGTCGAGTTCAATTGCTATTGCATTGGATATCGCTTTGTTGATCTTTCAATAAGCATTACACGGAACCTAATCATTTTAAACATAGTATTTATTATGTTCAGATTAACAAGTATTAAATAAATAAATATGCAAGTAGTAATTACTGATAACCGAAAGATCTTTGCAATTCAAGAAGAATTTAGCACGTTATTCCCTTATCTAAAACTAGAGTTCTTTTCAAAACCACACACCGTTGGTGGCAGCTCTGCGAAGAAACTCATAAAGCACAATAGTAAAACTTTAGGCGAATGTAGAACCATTCATAATAAAGGAAAAATAACTATTACTCCGCAAATGACGGTTTCTGATCTTGAGCAAAACTTTGGAGATGTTTATGGATTGGGAGTTCAGGTTTTTAGGAAATCGGGAAGGGCATGGCTTGAAACTACAGTAACGGATGGCTGGACTTTAGATGAACAAAATAGTCAAGGTGAAGCTTTAAGTAAGATAAGCGCGTAAGCGAATTGAAAGAGTTTTATCCGAAAAGCCCGATCTATCTTTCATGGTTGGGTTTTTTTATGAATAAAAAAATAGAAATATGAAAACAATAATTGCCGGTACCGATTTTTCAACTTCATCAATAAATGCCTGCAGATATGCCACGGAATTGGCTCAGATATCCAAATGCAAATTGGTCATTTTTAATTTATTTGAATCTCCTGTTATTCATTCTAATGTTGGTTTATATGGCTTCTCTTATGAATCCATTAGGAAAGTAAGCGCAGATAAAACAGATAAACTTCTAAAACAGTTGAAACTAGAGTTTCCAAAAGTTAACATTAGTGCATTTGCTACCAATGGCGCATTTAAAGATGAGCTAAAGTATTTTATAAAAGCGCATAGGGTAGAAGCAGCGGTAATGGGTTTGGAGACAAAAAAAAGAATAGCAAAATTCATATACGGAAGTCATGGAATTAATTTAATAGGAAAAATTGATTGCCCTGTGATCATTGTTCCGTCAGGATATAAAGTGCACAAATTGTCAAAAGTACTATTAGCGGTTGATAATAATGAAAAATTGCTAAGATCATCTTTAAAAGGATTTGAAAGATTTATAAAAGATACCGGCATCAAGGTAAAAGTACTTCATGTTAGAACGGAGGATGAGATCTTCAACCCGGTTATCAGCACTTTAAGTATTAATGGAAAAAAACTCCCAATTGATATCATAAAGGCTAAAGATATTCAGGATGGCGTAAAAAAACACTGTGCTTTGGGCGACATCAGCCTTGTAGCCATCATCAGTAAAAAACATTCACTCTTTTACAATTTATTTTCAGAATCAAATACAAAAAAGATTGCATTTGTTTCTAAGCTGCCTGTCATGTCAATTCATGAGTAATTAGATGATGGGTTATAATTTTCCCTTCTAGTGGTATAACTTAATTAAATTCTTAATAGTATTTATCAGGAAGTAATCGTTACCTTTCAGAAGTAGTATACCAAAAATGACACCAAATATTTTTACAAGCTTTCTAAACGAAACAGGTGATATTGCCCGCTTTGCCGGTCGATTTTTCAAAGAAGCCTTTAAACCCAGATATGAGTTTGCGGAGTTCTTGCGGCAATGCTTTTTTATTGGTTATAAATCATTACCACTTGTTGCTATTACTGCATTTATAATGGGTTTAGTAATTACTATTCAATCGCGCCCAACACTTGTAGAATTTGGTGCAGAAGCTTGGCTTCCAAAAATGGTTTCGGTATCTCTTGTGCGCGAAATAGCTCCCGTTATAACGGCATTGATCTGTGCCGGAAAAATAGGTTCCGGAATTGGCGCCGAACTTGGTTCTATGAAAGTAACTGAACAAATAGATGCCATGGAAGTTTCGGGCACTAATCCTTTTAAATTTTTGGTGGCTACCCGAATTATGGCTGCAACCCTTACAATTCCGATCCTTGTTGTTCTGGCCGATGCTGTTTCACTTTACGGAGGATATTTAGGCGCAAACATACGTGGTGTTGTTAGTTGGGATTTGTATTGGAATCAGGTTTTTGATACGCTCGCATTTAGCGATGTTATCCCTTCTATTATTAAAACATTCTTTTTTGGATTTGCCATTGGTACCATTGGATGTTACAAGGGTTATAATTCAAACAAAGGAACAGAAGGAGTAGGGCTTTCTGCAAATTCCGCCGTTGTAATTTCGTCGTTATTAGTTTTTATATTAGATCTTTTAGCTGTACAAATAATCGACCTGTTAAGCCTTACATGATCACCAAAACTGAAATAGCTGAACCTGAAGTGCAATTTACTAATGAGCCGGTGATAAAATTAAGTAATGTGTCAAAGTCATTTGGAACAAACAAAGTATTGAAAGATTTTGATTTTGTTCTCAATAAGGGCGAAAACGTTGTCGTTCTTGGAAAATCGGGCTCCGGAAAATCAGTATTGATCAAATGTATCATTGGGCTCATTAAGCCCGATTCTGGAAAAATAAATGTATTAGGAAAAAATATTCCTGAATTGAGAAATGAAGAATTGGATAAGATCCGAGCGAAAGTTGGTTTTTTATTTCAAAGTAATGCTTTGTACGATTCTATGAGCGTTCGAGAGAATCTTGAATTCCCATTGCGAAGGCATAAAGCAAAAATGGTAAAAACGCAAATAGATGAATTAGTTGTTGAAGCTCTCACAAATGTTGGGTTGGCACACACCATTGATATGCGCACTTCGGAACTTTCGGGTGGAATGAAAAAACGAATTGCGTTAGCCAGAACTTTGATCTTAAAACCAGAGATCATTTTGTACGATGAGCCAACTACCGGGCTCGATCCTATAACCGGAAAGGAGATCAGTAAATTGATGCGTGAATTGGCAAAGACTTATCATACGTCATCAATAATTATTTCGCATGATCTTAACTGTGTGAAAATTGTAGCAGATAGCATTGTTATGTTGATAGATGGTAAATGCTATGCGCAAGGTAAGTATGAAGAGCTGGAAAGATCAACGGACAAAAAAATTCAAGAATTCTTTTTATAATGGCCGAAAATTTAAAAAATATAAGACTTGGACTCTTTGTGATCGCTGGAACTGTTCTCCTTATCTCAGCGTTTTATTTCATTGGAAGTAAACAAAGTCTTTTTAGCGATACGGTTACTATTAGCGCCAGATTTTATAATGTGAATGGATTGATGAAAGGGAATAATGTGCGTTTTTCGGGCATCGACGTTGGAACAGTTGAGTCAGTTGACATCATCAGCGATTCAACAGTAGAAGTTGTAATGATCATCGAAAAAAAAGCACAACCGTATATTAAAACAAATGCTATCGTAAGTATTGGTACCGACGGTTTAATGGGAAATAAATTGGTTAATATCAATTCGGATAATAAAGCAGCACCAAGTATTGAAGAGGACGCCGTACTTAAAACACTCAAGCCAATTGAAATGGATGAAATGATAAGAACCTTGAATGTTACAAACGAGAATATCATGGTTATCTCTTCAAATCTTAGAACTATTACCGATAAAATAAATAATAAGAATAGTTTGTGGAACATTCTCATGGATACCATGGTTTCCGAGAATGTAAAAACGTCGATAGTTAATTTAAAGGTAATGAGTAACAATGGTGTTATGGTTACTGGCGACTTGAGAAATATATTAACTGGGATTCAAAATGGAAAAGGAAGTTTGGGCGCTTTAATTACCGATACAACGCTTTCTTCAAAAATTAAACAAACAGTTGTTAAACTCGAACGCTTGAGTGATACCGCTGCAGTTATGACGGGTGATCTTGGGCATGTGATAAAAGGATTAAAGCAAGGCAAAGGCACTATTGGTGTTCTTTTGAACGATACCTCACTCATTCACAACCTAAATCAAAGCGTAGAGACTTTAAAATTAGGTGCCGGCAATTTTAATGAAAATATGGAAGCCTTGAAGTATACATGGCCTTTCAAGAAATATTTCAAACGTAAGAAAAGATAATGATATGCCCGTTGATATAAATGTAGCAAAAATCAATCGCGATGAAGTTGACTTCCTAAAAGGGCCAAGATCGAGACAAAGCGAATTTTTTTTTGCAATAAAGATCTTTAGAGAATTTATCAAAGGGTTTCGTGCTTTTCATTTCTTAGGGCCTTGTGTAACTATTTTTGTTTCGGCAAGATTTCACGAGGGACATAATTTTTATAAGGTTGCTCGCAACATTGGACAAGAGGTTTCAAAGCTTGGTTTTACTGTAATGACAGGTGGAGGTCCGGGTTTAATGGAAGCAGCTAACAGAGTGGCAAAAGACGTAAATGGAAGGTCGATAGGTTGTAATATAGTTCTGCTTGCCGAACAAAATCCAAATCCTTATTTGGATAAATGGGTAAGTATAAAATATTTTTTTGTGAGGAAAGTTATTTTATCAAAATATTCTTATGAGTTTATTGTGCTTCCTGGCGGATATGGAACTTTAGATGAATTCTTTGAAGCAATTACCTTGATCCAAACAGAAAAGATAAAACATTTTCCGGTGGTTTTGATTGGGAAAGAATTTCATAAGCTGCTTCACGAGCATATATTGTTAATGGCTCAAAACGGAACAATAAAAAAAACCGACGTTGATCTTTATTTGATGACGGATTCAGTTGAAGAAGTAATGGCATTTATAGAAAAAAATACCATAAAAAAATTAGTTTAAACGCAAAAATGAAATTGAACCGGTTGGTTGGTTTGGAGAAAGTAAATGAATTTTAAACCATAATTATACCCTATGAAAACAAAAAGCAAACTATTCGAAACCTTAGCACACAAAGCAACAGTTTTCAGTGGTTCTACAATGGCCTTCATGGCTGCTTTATTTACTATTATAATGTGGCTTATCACAGGGCCTTATTTTGAGTTTTCCGATACTTGGCAATTAGTAATTAATACAAGCACAACCATCATCACATTTTTAATGGTGTTTCTTATTCAACGAATGCAAAATAAAGATTCCAGAGCCATTCATCTTAAGTTAAACGAATTGGTAGCGGCCCTTAATGGCCCAAGTAATCGTTTAATTGATGTTGAGAACCTTAGCGAGCACGAACTAGAGATATTAGGAAGTTACTACTCTAAATTAGCAGAAATGGCTAGAAAGGAAAAAACCTTATCAGTTTCCCATTCAATAGAAGAGGCAGTTCAGCTTCATAAATTTAAATATGTAAAGAAGCAGCATTAGTGGAGAATCTTGGTTGGTTCATACTTTTATCTCTATTCGCCGAGGTAGTTGGTACCATTAGTGGTTTTGGCTCATCGTTATTGTTTGTTCCCATAGCAGGTTTTTTTCTCGATTTTCATTCGGTACTGGGCATTACTGCACTTTTTCATTTGGCTAGTAATGTTTCTAAGATCACATTGTTTAGAGAAGGGGTCAATAAACAACTCATACTTAATATTGGCATACCTTCATTGGTATTTGTAGCACTTGGTGCATATTTTTCTAAATTTCTTAACAGCCACATCCTTGAGATTGTTTTGGCAATTTTTTTAATTGTAATGAGCCTTACACTTTTTATTTTTAAAAAGCTGGTGATCAAGCCAAACAAATTTAATTCCATAGCAGGCGGTTCTTTGTCGGGGTTAACAGCAGGCCTTTTAGGAACAGGTGGTGCTATTCGCGGATTGACATTGGCAGCGTTTGACCTGGAGATGAATAGTTTTATTGTTACCTCGGCCATCATTGATCTTGGAATTGATCTCACAAGAAGCGTTGTATACGCTGTTAATGGTTATGTACATACGCACGACCTTTATTTGGTTGCTATTTTAATCGTTATAGGGTTTGTTGGAACATTCATTGGTAAAAAGATAGTAGTCTTGTTTTCTCAAGAACAATTCAAAAAATTACTACTCGTGCTTATTTTTGCAATTGGGGTGGTTACAATAGTAAAGCAACTTGCTTCAGAGAGCAATTATTTGTAAATTGGAAGATACATGAAAAGAGATACCCTAATAACCAAAACTTCAGGAGCAGTAGTTCCTTTTTCTGAAGAAAAACTTCGAACCTCATTGCAAAGGTCGGGCGCAAGCAAGGATATTATTGATTCTATCTTAAATGAGATAAAACCAAAATTATTTCAGGGTATAACTACAAAAAAAATCTACAGCATAGCCTTTAATCTTTTAAAACAAAGATCAAAACATGTGGCAGCAAAATACAAGCTTAAAAATGCTATTATGGAACTTGGCCCTTCGGGATATTCATTCGAGAGTTTTGTTGCTGAGATCTTGAAACATCATGGATATATTACAAAAGTTAGTCAGGTAGTTGTTGGCGAATGCGTAAATCATGAGATTGATGTGGTGGCTGAAAAAGATAACACGTATTGTATGATCGAATGTAAGTATCATAACCAGCCAGGAACCATGAGCGATGTAAAGATCCCTTTGTATATTCAAGCGAGATTTCAAGATGTAGAGAAGACGTGGAAAGAACTGCCCGGCCACGAAAAAATGATCCACCAAGGCTGGGTTGTTACGAATACAAAATTTACTGGCGACGCTGTTAAGTATGGAACCTGTGCCGGTTTAAAGTTATTGAGTTGGGATCATCCTAAAGGAAAAGGATTGAAAGATCTGATAGATAATTCGGGACTTTATCCAATAACCTGCCTAACCACACTTACAAAAGTAGAAAAGCAAAGATTGCTCGATGCGAAGGTTGTAATGTCTACCGATATCAGCGAGGACCAACGCATTTTAGAAAAGATAGGTATAAAAGGCAATCGACTTTTGTTGATACTCAATGAAGTTCAAAATTTGGCAAAAACTTCGCCTGGCTCCGAAAAAAAGAAAAACAAGTAGATCAAACACATCAAATTTAACGAGTAACAAACTATATGAACGAAAAACAAAACGTAAAGATCCGTTTTTTAGGCGCGGCCGGTACTGTTACCGGATCAAAACACTTACTGGATGTTGGCGATAAAAAAATCCTTATTGATTGCGGTTTATTCCAAGGATTAAAAGAATTACGACTTCGCAACTGGGAACCATTACCTTTTGATGTTTCTACTTTAGAGTTTGTTGTCTTAACGCATGGTCATTTAGATCATGTAGGCCATTTGCCTTTATTGGTAAAACAAGGCTTTAAAGGAACTATCTATGCAACCGAACCAACTATAGATATTGCTAAACTCATATTGGCCGATAGCGCAAGGATACAGGAAGAAGACGCGGAAAGAGCAAATCATTATAAATACACTAAACATAAACCTGCTAAGCCACTTTATACAGTAAAGGAGGCGGAGGCTGTTTTTCCTTTATTTAAAGCCAAGCAGCTAGATAAATGGATAGAGTTGTTTCCGGGAACTTCTTTTAGGTTTTGTTATAATGGACATATTGTTGGAGCAACCTTTGTTGAAATAAAGATCGGAGAAAAGGTAATTGTTTTTTCGGGGGATATTGGACGCAACAATGATCTTTTGTTAAGAGACCCACAGCAACCGAGCAAAGCAGATGTTTTGGTTATTGAATCAACCTATGGCGATCGCATTCATCCTTCCGAAAAAAAAGAAAAGTTAGCCGAGATCTTGAATGAGGCAATGCAAAAGAAGGGAACTATTATCATTCCTAGTTTTGCAGTAGAACGAGCGCAGTTGCTAATGTATTATTTATGGCAATTAAGGCATGAAGGTAAAATACCCGCCATTCCGGTTTATTTAGATAGCCCAATGGGAGTAAGCGTACTTGATGTATTTAAGAGACATGAGGAATGGCATAAGCTATCGGCTGAGGTGTGCTTGAAAATAACAAAGGAAACAAAGGTCGTTAGGAAATTAGAAGAAACTGCAAGAGTGGCCCAAGACAAATCGGCCAAGGTAATTATTGCCGCAAGTGGCATGGCTTCGGGTGGAAGAGTACTTACATACTTTGAGCATTTTTTGGGCGATGCCAACGCTACTGTATTACTGTCGGGTTATCAAGGAGAAGGAACAAGAGGTAGAGCATTACTCGAAGGTGCAAAGGAAGTTAAGTTGCGAGGCAAGTTATATCCAGTAAAAGCCGGCGTTTCGCAAATAGAAGGTCTTTCGGCACATGCCGATCAAAGCGAACTCATTCATTGGATGAGTTCGCTTAAAGAAGCTCCAGGTCATATATTCATTGTGCATGGCGAAAAAACGGGAGCCGAAGGATTGAAAGCTAAAATAAAAGAAGTCTTTGGATACTCCTCGGTGATTCCAACGGTTGATAAGGTTTATAATCTGTTTTAGAGAAAATAAAAAAGGGCACCATAAAGACGCCCTTTTCAAAGAAATTAAATTTCTACTATTTCAAGTGTTTTGAAAGGTGTTTTGCCATTTCAAACATTGATACTTGATTTTTACCACTGAAGATAGCTTTCAATTTCTCGTCAGCGTTGATCATACGACGGTTTTTGCTGTCTTGCAATTTGTTTGCTTTAATGTAATTCCACATTTTTTTCACAACTTGACTACGAGGAATAGGGCTGTTACCTACTACTGCTCCAAGGATTGCGCTTGGTTGGTAAGGCTTCATTAATGCTGGATTCAATTTACGCTTTGCTCCTGATTTTTTTACTTTCTTAGCTTTTTTTGGAGCTGCTTTTTTTGCAGCTTTCTTAGCTGCTTTTTTTGGAGCTGCTTTTTTCGCTCCTTTTTTTGCAACTTTCTTAGCTGCTTTTTTTACTTTTTTTGCCATAATTTGGTTTTTTTAAATTAGTGAGAACTTTTATTGAGAGCAAATATATATGATTTCTCCAATACAAACAAAAAAGTACAAAAAAAGTTTATCAACCAAAATCAACGTTATCAACTATTTTGCCCTTGGGGATACATCATTTTACCCAAGTAAAAAACAATAAAAAAGGTGTTTTCCATTGGGAAAACACCTAAAAAAACATGTTCAAATAGAGAATTTATAATTTAAGAATTTTGTTAGAAAAAGTTTTTGGATGATTTACTCTATTATTACTTTGTGAATAATACGCGAACTACCCTCATTTACCCTAATAAAATACATTCCGGCAGGCAAATTCGATAGGTCAAGGTTCGCGATCTTACTTTCAATTTTGGTTTCAAACACCTGAGTTCCCTGAACGTTATGCACTTTTATTGAAGTAATATCTATGCCATTTTCTATGGTAAAAACACCTTTTCCGGGATTCGGATAAACTAAAAGCTGACCCTTTTCAGTGTCATTCTCTTTAATCCCAACTATCGTCTTATAATAAGTAATTGAGCTATCACCATAGCTAACCGGACCACCACCGCTATTATAATTACGTTGTACATTGCTATAACTATAGTTGTTGGCATCCCAACGTCTTCCGTGGTAGTTGTTTATTTTCCATGTGCCGATTAACCATTCCTGATACGATTCAGAGGTTTCGTTATTATTTGCATCGTATGTATATAAATACCTGTAATCATTTACCCATGCAGTGCCGGTCCAAGTTTGATAAGTCTCTATTAAAGGACTATTAGCTGCATTGTAAGTGAAATTCGCTTTTAAGAATTTCACCCAAGCGTTTCCTAACCATTCCTCCAAAAGGATATTGGTTACATTGTTAGCTACAACGGTAAAGCTGGCTTGATAAACGTTTTCCCAAGCATTGTTGGTCCATGTTTGCATGGTGTATAGCACAGGATTATTATTAAAGTCGTAGGTGTAGGTTTCTCTACCATCATTTTCCCAAACACTTCCATTGCCAACCTGCGAGGTATAAGTAAGTGGAACATTTGATGCATTATAAGTAGTCATGCTCTTATTGTCTTTTCTCCAAGCCGAAAGGGTGTAAGTTTCATAAGTGTACGTTAACTGATTGCCGTTAGCATCATAAGAGGAAACCCTTCTCCAATCATTTTGCCAAGTGCTCGAAACCCATTTCTCGCCTAGTACATTGGTTAAATTTTGCTGCGCACTGTAGGTATTGGTTATTCTGCTTACATTATTCCAAACACTTCCACCCCAACTTGAGTTTGTAGATGTTGCTAGTTTATTATTGGCATTATAAGCATGATCATTCTTTGAATTATTATCCCAAGAGCTACCATTCCAAGTTAAATTAAGATCCTGAATGTTATTATTGTTTGCATCGTATAGATTATCCTCTTTTGAGTTATAGAACCAATTTGAGCTAAAATAGTTTTCGCCTATGCGGCTCGTGCGATTGTTATTGCCGTCGTAGGTATAACCCGTATATTTCTTATAAGGTTGCGCGTCCCAGCTATTACTACTAGTAGAGAAATCCCAATAATACATACTATCGATTTTTTGAACAATAGCATTGGTTTTTGAGGCTTGTGTGCTTTTTGGTATAAGTATGGTTCGGTCGAGTTTTCCACCCGCCTTTAAGGTTTCAATAACCTGTTTTGCACTTTGCGAAAAAGAAAATGTAGAGATCGCGACAAAAATAAAGAGTAAATTTTTTCTCATGTTTATAGTATTTAAACGAATATAGTAAAAATACCCTTAAAAAAATGAGATAAGCCTTTTTTAAATATCTTTGTACATAACAAAATCGCGATGTTTGCCATAATAGATATAGAAACATGCGGAGGAAAGTACGAATTCAGAAAAGGCAGGATAACTGAAATTTGCATTCTTTTACACGACGGTTTGCATGTAACCGATAAATTTACCACACTCCTCGATCCTGAGTGTAACATCACTCCTTTTTTTACAAACTTAACCGGCATCACTAACGATATGGTGGCCGGTGCTCCTAAATTTCATGAGATAGCTCAAAAGATATGGGAGATGACAGAGAACCGCATTTTTGTAGCACACAATGTTGGATTTGATTATAGTTTCATTAAAGATGAATTTGCTTCTCTTGGCGCTAAATACAAGCGCGAAACGCTTTGCACGGTGAGATTAAGCCGAAAACTCATTCCGGGTAAAATTTCCTATAGCCTTGGTGTTTTGTGCTCTTCTTTAGGAATTGAGAACGAAGCGCGACACCGAGCAGAAGGCGATGCAGTAGCCACGGCCAAATTATTCGACCTCTTACTTCATTTAAAAACAATGGATCCTCAATACAAAAACCAAGGGGTGGAGGAGCTTATGACCCGGCGGATCGATAAAATGAAGCAATACATTCTTGATAAATTACCCAATGAATGCGGGGTGTATTATTTCTTTAATAAAAAGCAAGAGATCATTTATATAGGTAAAAGCGTTAACGTGTATACCAGGGCCTTGGGGCATTTTAATAGTAAGGAGCATAAAAGTCAAAAAATGCTCAATGATCTTTATCAAGCCGATTTTAAGCCGGCCGGAAGTGAATTGATTGCCTTATTAATGGAAGCCGAGGAGATAAAAAAGCATAAACCAAAGTATAACCGCATGCGTAAATCCGATCTGTTTACACATTGTATCGATTGGTTCAAAAATGATGAGGGCATCACCAATTTTAAAATTGTGGAACAACAAGAGTCCGAAAATGCATTATGTTCGTTTGTGAGTTATTTAAGTGCCCGTGAAAAATTAGAATCATGGATCGATGATCACGCTCTTTGTATGACATATACCGGTTTAACAAGTGAGGATGCCGTGTGTTTTAACCATCAAATTAAAAAGTGCAACGGCATTTGCAATGGCGAAGAAGAAATGGAGATATATAATAAGCGTGCATCGGACATTTTGCTGGAGTATATTTTTAATGACCCCGACTTTGTTCTTATTGATAAAGGACGACATCACGAAGAAAGATCGCTTATTCTTATCGAAAAAGGACATTTTGCCGGCTACGGTTATATTGGCGAATCGGAAACGTTTAGTAATATAGACGAAGCGAAAAGCTATATTAAAAGTGTAAATTATTACCCCGATGCTGATGATCTTGTTAGAGGGTGGTTAAAAAAGAATAAAATAAAGAAAATAGTATTCTCAAAAAAGAAGCACGAAACATTTGAATAATACCAAATGCAATTATATTTTGGATCGAAGATTTTGAACAAAAAATGATAAGATTGAGGCGCTGATTGCAGGCGTAGCATGTAGCTACGTTGAAAATAAGGAACGAAAATAGTATCATTTCTTTAAAAAATTGGGCTAAAATATATTTGTTTTCGGTATAAAATAAGTAATTTCAGATAATTAAACTTTAATATATGAGCGATAAACTCCCTAGAAGAAATTTTATTTCACGGTTATCGTTGGCTATCACTTCTGCATTGGCCATGCCGGCTAGCGGTGTTGCAAACGATCTTAAAAAAACGCTTAAAATAATTGATATGGACCCTATCTTAAAAATAAAACCCTTAGGATTTCAATGGGAAACTGCTGACCCATTTTTATTTTGTGTTCATCACGAAGATAAATTTCCTATGGGAAATGATGTAATGGGGCCTTCTACTCAATATTTTAAAGGACGACACATGGGTGATGATTTTATCATCAAAGACGGCTTTAGAATGTACCACGGTAAAACTGTTCCCGGTTTTCCGGGACATCCACACCGAGGTTTTGAAACTATAACGGTGGTAAGGCAAGGAATTGTTGATCATGCCGATTCTATGGGCGCATCCGGAAGATATGGTAATGGCGACGTGCAGTGGATGACGGCAGGAAAAGGTGTTCAACATTCGGAGATGTTTCCTTTAATAAGCAAGGAAAAAGAAAATCCCATGGAGCTTTTTCAGATCTGGTTAAATCTTCCAAAGAAAAATAAAATGGTAGAACCACATTTTAAAATGTTATGGAAAGAAGCCATCTCAAATCTTAAACATACCGACAGCAACGGAAAAGAAACAGTTATTGAAGTTATTGCAGGGCAAATTGCCGATAAAAAGGCAACAACGCCTCCACCTGATTCCTGGGCAACCGATGCTAAAAACGAAGTGGCTATATGGAATTTAAAAATGGAAGCAGGTGCTTCATGGGTAATTCCAAAAGCATCAGAAGGTATTAATCGTACCTTATATTTTTATGAAGGCGATAAACTGAAGTTGGCTGGAAAAGATATTCCTAAATATAATGCTGTTGAATTGTTGGCTCATATAGAAACTGAATTGAACGCAGGAGATGATGGCGCCAGTATTTTGATATTACAAGGTAAACCAATTGGCGAACCGGTTATGCAATATGGTCCTTTTGTTATGAATTCCAAAGAAGAAATTAATCAAGCCTTTGAAGATTATCACAAAACGCAATTTGGCGGATGGCCTTGGCCTAAGTACGATCAAGTTCACGCGCGCGAAAAAACCCGTTTTGCAAAACATGCTGATGGTAAAGAAGAAATAAAAACAAGCTAATGAGATATATTGTTTCCATAGTGCTTATATGTTGCACATTTATGTTGTTTTCACAAGCTAGCCCTAAACAGCTTATCGGTAAATGGACTTGGATAGAAACCTCGGGTGGTTTTGCCGGAGAGATCACAAGCCCTCAAACCGAAAAATGCGAAGTGCAGATAGAATTCACTAAAAATAAAATGTTTAGTGAATGGAAGGATAAACAAACCATTTATTGCCAAAAGTATTTCGTTAAAATCGGAAAGAGCATTTTTTCGGAGAAAGCGCAGCCCATTATTACTTATGTGTCAAAGCCAGGTGCTAAGATCAATCTTATTTTAGATGCGTTCGAATTTAAAGGCAAGGACACACTCATTTTAAAGAACGAGTGCCACGATTGCTATACTAGAGTGTTTGTACGCAAAAAATGAAGGTCTTAGAAACTGAACGTTTGATCCTTAGAGAATTTGAGGCAAGCGATAGCGAATTTATTATTCAGCTTTTGAATACCGATGGCTGGTTGCGTTATATTGGCGATCGCCATGTGAAAGAGCCAAAGCAAGCTGTACAATTTATTGAAGGTAGATTAAGACCAAGTTATACCGACTATGGTTTTGGATTTTATGTTGTAGAATCAAAAAGCAGTAAAGAGTGTTTGGGTATGTGTGGGCTAGTAAAACGCGATGGCCTAGATAATGTGGATATTGGTTATGCGTTCTTACCTCAAAATTTCGGAAAGGGTTACGCTTACGAATCTTCTTTGGCAGTTGTAGAATTTGCAAGAGAAAATTTAAAATTAAAAGCGCTGGATTCCATCACCATGAGTATTAATGAACCTTCTATAGAATTATTGGAACGACTTGGATTCAGTTTCGAAAAGAATGTTCTTATAAAAGAAGAGGAATTGATGTTGTTTAGAAAGGTGTTTTAAACTGTTGGCTTGAACCAATATGTCGCCCCGTTAGGGGCGACATAAACAACGGTGAATAGAACCTCAAAGGGGTGACATATTGATTCTACTGTTATTTATCGTTCCAACGATAGCTTTCTTGTTCTAATCCCAAAATATCAATGATCCTATCTGCCACTGTTGCCGCCAGATCTTCAAATGTTTTTGGTTTAGAATAAAAGGAAGGAGAAGCAGGCAGAATAATGCCACCGGCTTCAGTTATCGTTTTCATATTATTGAGATGGATCAAGCTTAAAGGTGTATCGCGGGTAACGCATACCAATTTTCTACGCTCTTTTAAAATAACATCGGCCGCACGGGTTATTAGGTCGTTGCTCATGCCACTTGCTATGCGTGAGAGTGTTCCCATGCTGCACGGGCAAATAACCATCATGTTATATTTTGCAGATCCAGAGGCAAACGGCGCCATAAAATCACTCTTGCCCCAAATTTTAAATGGATAACTTTTATAATCTTCATTATCCAATTCTAATTTCCAAACTTCCTTGGCATTATCGCTTAATACAATTCCTATCTCTTTATATTGCTGAGGTATTTTGCTGAGTTTATCCAATAATACTTTGGCATAAATACTTCCGCTGGCGCCTGTAATGGCGATGATTATTTTATTGTTGGATTGGCTCACTTTTCTTTTTGGGATGAATTTCGTAAATAATATAGGCACTCAAAAGATTATTGTATAAACCTTTATTAAAAAAACGTGCGAGCGGATTTGGAAAGAACACAAGGTTGGCTGTTTGGCCATAGTTAAGAATTGGCATGAACGAGTTATTAGTTCTAACTTCAACTAACCATTTGCCTTTTATTTTTCTTCCTAATCCAAAATTTACAGCGTATTCAAATTTATTGAAATTGTAAAGATCACTGTAATCGATGCCGTTAATATTAGCGCTGTAATTAAACAGGTAGGCAATAGATGGCCCCAAGGTGATAAAGTACTTTGAATTGGCTTTTAAATTCAAAAGAAGGGGTAGTTCAATGTAATCAAGATCTACTCTAAAAAATGTATAGTCACCATCTTTGGTGTTTTGGTTTTTCCAAGCGCCTTTTTGACTGTACAAAAATCCAAGGTCGAGCGACAGTTTTTTTGATAAACGCGAATTTATAACAATACCTCCTGTAAGTCCGGGTTTATTATAGCCACTAGCAGCATCGCCATGTATCTGGCAAGCATTCATCCCTATTACAGGTTTAAAAATAAAAAGAGATTCAGTATTTTGACCAATAGCTGAAAAGGCAAAAAATAATAACGTAAAAATATAGTTTAGCCTTTGTTTTTTCATTTAAAATTAAAACTTCATACCAAATCCTATAGCAAAGGTACTCATCACCTGAAGTCTTGGTCCGTTTATATCTTCTGGTTTGTCGTATTTTCCGTCTCTATCCCAGTCGCGTTTTACAATGATATCGTCGTCATATAGCATTTGAGAAATGATATTAGCCGTAAAGTACTCGTTTATTTTAAATGTGATAAGGTTATTGAACACTACATCAATATTGCCCGGATTATTTGCGTAGTTGGAGAATAGATCAAGGTAAGAATCTATGTTGATGTTTTTTGTAATGTCTTTTTTGTATTTCAAGATCAATCTTCCTCCAAATTCAAAACGAACACGCTTGCCTTTGGTGATCATATTTCCGGCAGTGTCAAATACTGCAGGTTCTACGCCGTAGGCGCCAGCATCGGCAAGATATTGTCGAGCAACATAGGTTATCTTTCCTGCAGCCGGAGCGGCAAATGCCGAAAAATATTTATTTGGTTTATAGTCTAATCCTAAAGCTAATTGGATATAAGCAGGCGAACAAAAATCAGAGGTGGCGTTTCCGGATATCGAGTCGTTTACATAATTGTATCCGGGCGCAAGTTGACTTCTGAAATCTGCTTGGGCGGCATAAAACCAATGTTTTGCAAAAGCGTCGATGTTTAGTTTTGATAAAGCAAATAATTGATCAATATTCTTTCTAAATAATTTTGCTTGGCCTTGTTTAACTATCCCGTATTGAGCGTCTAATTTATTGCTCCATGTGGTTTTACCTTTTCTATAAACAGCTTCGGCGTTAAATATGGCATTTAGAGCTACGTTATCTTGGCCGCCGCCTTGCCAGTTACTTATGGCAGTTTGACTTGCATTGAGTCCAAAAAAACCAACGATTTTCCAAGAGGTATCTTTTGGGGTAGCTGTTGTGGTTGAGTCTTGAGCAAAAAAATTAATTGAATTAAGTAGTAAAAGTGCAAAGGTGAGCTTTTTCATATAATTGATCTTGTATTAATATGTTTTTACAACATTGTAAAGTGTGTCTCTTTCAACTGGTGTTCTTCCAACAGCCTTAATAAGATCAACTAATTGTTGTGTGGTTAATTTTGGATTTTGTTCTTCCGATCCAGCCATGCTATAGATCTTGGTTGTATCATCAATAGTTCCGTCTAAGTCGTCGGCGCCAAAGTTTAACGCTAATTGTGCTGTGCTTCTCCCTATCATAGCCCAATAGGCTTTTATATGCATAAAATTATCAAGATAAATTCTACTGATGGCATAATTTCTTAGATCCTCTATGATGCTTACTTCGGGCACATGCGACATTTCATTTTCTTTATTCCTAAATTTTAAAGGAATAAAAGCATTAAAGCCATTTGTTTTGTCTTGCAGTTCGCGTAAACGATTCATATGATCTACGCGATGTTCAAATGTTTCAATATGTCCGTATAACATAGTTGCATTGGAGTGATGCCCCATTTTATGCCAGACCTCATGCAATTCTAACCATTCTTCAGTGCTGCATTTCCCTCCGGCAATTTGATCGCGAATATCTTTGTCAAATATTTCTGCGCCTCCTCCCGGAATACTGTCTAGGCCGGCTTCTTTAAATACCCTTAAGCCTTCTTCATAAGTGAGTTTCGCTTTCTTAAAAATATAGTGGAACTCAACCGGAGTAAGTGCTTTGATATGAAGCGATGGGCGATGCTGTTTGATGCGTTTAAATAATTCGCTGTAAAAAGCAAGATCTTGTTTTGGAACTACACCACCAGTTATATGCACTTCGGTAACGGGCTCACCATCGTATTTTTTAATGATGTCCAATATTTGATCAACAGTCAATTCCCAACCTTGCTCGCGGTTTTTTATTAAACGCGAATACGAACAAAAGGAGCAAGAGTAAACGCACACATTGGTTGGCTCTACATGAAAGTTATGGTTAAAGAACACATGATCGCCATTCTTTTTTTTGCGAATATGATCGGCCAAAGTTCCTACAAAACCTAGCGAACCATGTTTGTATAATGTAACGCCGTCTTCAAACGAAATGCGTTTTCCTGAAAAAACTTTGTGTGCAATTTCTTTAAGTTCGGGTAATATATTCGAATCAAATATCACCGTATGTTCTTGCGTTTCTACCATGGATTTAAATACGCATCAAAGTTAAGGATAATAAAAAAGGCTGCCAATTTTATTGACAGCCTCTAAAAAATTTAAATTTTATTATTTTTTAGGTTGCTCTGCTGTTTTTGTATCAGCAGCTGCAGTTGAAGTAGTTCCTTCAGCTTTCTTTTTGCAACAAGATTTCTCTCCTTTTGCACAAGTTTCTTTTTTCTCTCCGGCGCAAGCTTTAGCGTCGCCATCTTTTTTGCAACATTCTTTTTTCGCTTTTGCTTTGTCTTTATCGTCCCCTTTAGTGCCTTCACCTGCTAATACATTACCAGCTAATAAACCGGTAAATGCTAATGCTAATAATACTTTTTTCATGTGTGTTTTGGTTTTAAATGATTTTGTAGGTTAAAGTTAAGGATTTATATGATAGAAAAACTGTTAAAATTGTATAATGCTGGCTTTATTATTGTTAGGCTAGATCAATTATATCTAATACCACCAATAATGCGAAAATTATCTCTCCAATAATGGTTAAATGTAAAAGTAGATCTATCCAGAAATTAAGGGTGATGCCGCTGTCGTGCATATAAACAGCTATCAAACAAAGGATAGGAAACAAAGCTAAGATGATCATAACAATAAGGTTTGAATCTCCTTTACGTTCTTGAGCGCTATTAACATTAGCGTGATCTACTTTTATAGGCTTTATTTCTTTAGTATTTGCATATGTACTTTTTGAAGTGGATGCAATGGCAGAACCTTGAGAGGAATTACTAATACTTGGTGTTTTATGATGTACTGCGGGTTGAGCAACGGTTTTTAAGGGAGCTATTGCTATGGTTTTTTCTTCTGCTTTTGCAATTACTACAGTTTCAATTTTTTCTTCAGGAGCTGTTATTTTTGCTGCTTTTGCATGTGATATTGCAGGTTTTGTGCTTGTACTACCGCTTTTGCTTACGTAAAATCCTTTATTGTATTTACGTTTGGCAATGGTGTATTTTCCGTTACATGAACTGAAAACGATGCCAATAATGGCCATTAGTGCAATGATCTTTTTCATAGGGTTTAATTTTTCTTAAATGTAAAAATTCTTTTGTTCCATTAACAACTCAGTGCATTAAAATTATCCACATCTATTTAATCGAACTTCAAAAAATATTTTTTTTATTATTTGGGTGCCGGGCGCGCCTGCCTGCCGGTAGGCAGGCTTTCACTTCAAGCCCCGCAGTCTTTTGCAGTGGCGCTAAAGCTGTGGTGGCTTCCTGCTTTCACACAAGCCGGCGCAAAAGCTCACTGGGCTTTTGCCCCCTCCTTGCTTATGCGCCACATCGCCTGCCTACCGGACAGGCAAAATCCTCGCTCGGCTTTCCGCTCAATCGCTGGCGCAGCAATGAGATTGTGCTTACGGTAAAAAATATCATCTAACAATGTAAATGAAAAATTTCAGACGAGTAAAGCACGCAGTTTTTATTGAGTATTCTAAGAAATAGTGTTTGTGCATTTTTGAGAATTGGCTATTTAATGTAAAGATGCGCGGTAATTGGAAAATGGTCGGTAAAGGTTTCTTCGGCTCTCTTAAAGCGATCGCATCCCAATTGTTCGCTGTATAAAATATAGTCGATCCTAAATTGAGGCCATTCGCCAGCATAAGTTCTTCCAAAGCCCGAACCTTTTTCAATAAAAGCATCATTCAATTTTTCGCTCAATTGCTTATAGGCAAATGATGCGGCAGTATCATTAAAATCGCCACATAAAATGATCTTGTATTTGCAAGTGGCCATGTGAGCTTTTAGGGCCTCCACTTGTTTTGCTCGTTTTGTAAATGCGCGCTTTAAGCGACGCAATACATTTTTACTTTTTTCAATATCTTCTTCGCTTTCATTCCCGTTTTTAATATCCTCCAAAAATTTATTATCTTTTTTACTAAAACTTATCGATTGCAAATGCATATTGTAAATTCTAACGGTGTCTTTCCGTATCACTACGTCAGTATAAATACACATATTATTACTTCGTGTTTTAAAAACGATCTTTCCTCTATTAATTACCGGAAATCGGCTAAAGGTGGCAAGTCCCCAATGATCATATTTACGAAGCGTGATGGTGTATTCAGTATGGTAATTGGGCAAATTTAAAAGTTTGGTGAGCGAATCAATATTATTAAAATCGCCTTCTTCTTCGGACGTGTAGAATTCTTGGAAACAAATAATATCCGAATCTATATCCGCTAAATTTCCAAAGATCTTTTCGCGAGTTTCTTTATTATGCCTCCAATTGTAAAGATCAAACAACATGCTGTTGTAAGATGTGATTTTGAAACTTTTTACAGAGGTGGCTGTAGTGTTTTTGAACTGCACGTATTTGGATGCTGTTGGATAAGCAAAAGCTAATCCAACCAGCGATATAATAAAGCATCTTCTAAATTGCGCAAGCCAATATAACATGAAGCTTAAATTCAATAAGAAAATAAAAGGGAAGGCTAAACCTGCAAATGCAATGGGCCAAAATAAAAGGGGAGAAATGTATTTAGCAAAACACGCCGTAACAAGAAATACAATTACAAAATAATTGAGCCATAGCATAAAACGATTGAATTTTGAAAGCTTACGGTCGTTCTTTACTGCTATCATTGTTCGCAGCTCGGCAATGGATATTTTTTTGAATGCTGCTATTTTAATGTCTGAATTTTAAAATAACAAAAAGAAGAAATAATATAGGAATAGAAGAAAGTAACATGCCAACATAACCCTTTGGCCATTTTACTTCGTCGAACTCAAATTTTTGATTCAAAAAAATATTGATACCCGCAAAAATAAATCCCAAAATGGCAAGCCCAACGCCATAATACACATATCTTACTTGGTAAATACTTAAAGTACATATGGCACCAATGATCAACGATATCCAGCCCGATACTTTATAAATGAGTCGTGTGTACATTATTCAACAAAGAAATTGCCTAGTTTACGACGTAATTTGCTGCTGTAATTTTGAAATTGCCAGTCGTTATAATTATTAGTAGCATTTATGCATCTTCCAAATTGTTTGATACGGTATTTCATTTCGTCGCTAAGCAAATTGTACAATTCCAAGGCTTCTGCATATTCAGAAGCATTATCTTTAATTCTATTAAAGTGATCTTCTAAACTATCGTCTAATACAGTTCCCGGTTTTATCCCTTTGCGTAAAGCCAATAAATATTTATCGCGAACAATAAACGATTCGGCACTTGAGTTTAAAAAGCGTTCTTTTATTTCTGCAGGAAGATCATAATCGTTCTCTAATTCATAATCCCACTCATCTTTATAGCGATGCTCCAAATATAAATGTGGCGCCGCAAACACATGTTTCCAATCAATAGGGTATTGCCATAAATTAAAACGACGCGAATTATTGCCCAGATCAATGATCTTAAATTGTTTTTTGGTTGGTAATACACGGCTTCCACGCCCTATCATTTGGTGATAAAGCGTTAATGATTTTGTTGCACGATTAAGCATTATGGTTTCAACTTCAGGTTCATCAAAACCTGTAGTTAAAATACTTACCGAAGTTAAAATGCCATCTTTTGTATTGCGAAACCATTCTAAAGTATCGGAGCGCTCTTTATCGCTAAACGTGCTGTCTAAATGTTTTACAGGGTAACCCTTCTTTTTAAAGGTTTCGTAAATAGCTCGGCTGGTAAGAATACCTGCGTTAAAGATCAATGTTTTTGTTCCTTTTCCAACTTCTTCATAAGCCTCCACTAATTTACTTTGCATGATGGCTTGTGTGTAGAGTAATTCGTGCGAACCAACAGTAAACTCTCCGTTATTTCCAACACGAAGAGAACTTAAATTTACATCGTACGAATAAGTAACACCTTCACACAAATAACCTTTATCAATTAGTGTGGCAATGCTTTCGCCAATAATAAGATCGTTGTAGGTTTGATACAACGGTAATTTTTTATTACTGCTTAAGGGCGTAGCTGTAACACCTAAAATATTTACGTCGCTAAAATAATGAAAGATCTTGCGGAACGAATTATTATGCGCCTCATCTACAATTACCAATCCAATATCTTCTAAAAACTGATCGTTCTCTTGAAGACGATTGTTTAATGTTTCTACCAATGCGGTAAAACTTTGATATTCGGTTTGATTGGGCAATGATTTTACTTCGCTATTGATCACCTTATTAGAAATCCCTAATTCGGTAAGTACGTCGTTGGTTTGCCTGCTTAACTCTATACGATGCGTTAAAATGAGGATCTTTTTATTGAAATGTGCAATATACCGTCTTGCGATCTCGCTAAAAATAATGGTCTTTCCGCCACCTGTTGGTAATTGAAAAAGTAGGTTTGCATTTGAGGGCATACTTACAAGCTTGCCAAAAATGGTATTTACTGCATCTTCCTGGAAGGGATAGAGTTTGCGCTGTTCTACTATGCTTTTTGACTCACTGCTCATAAAAAAATGTAACCTTCAAATATACAGCATTTTTGATGTATATAGAGTGTTAATAAGTACAAAATTTCCCACTAAATTTTGCTTATCTTTACTGTTTTTTTAATCCACATTCCTATGCCAAAAATCTCTTCAAAGGCTAACACCATGCCTTCCTCGCCAATTCGCAAACTCGTACCGTTTGCAGATGCCGCCAAAAAAAGAGGAATTAAGATATATCATTTAAATATTGGGCAACCCGATATTGAAACCCCACCTACTTTCATTAACGCTATAAAAAACGCTGATATAAAGGTGCTTGAGTATTCGCATAGTGCAGGAAATGAAAGCTACCGTAAAAAATTATGTAATTACTATGCCGAATATAATATCAACATTGATGCTACGCAGGTAATAATTACTTGTGGCGGAAGTGAAGCTATTTCTATTGCTATGATGACCTGTTTTAACCCGGGCGACGAAGTAATTATTCCGGAACCATTTTATGCTAACTACAATGGTTTTTCAACAGCAGCTGACGTGAAAGTAAAACCTATTCGTAGTTTTATCGACAGTGGTTTTGCATTGCCTCCAATAAGTGAGTTCGAAAAACTGATCACACCAAAAACAAAAGGCATTATGATCTGTAACCCCGGAAATCCTACGGGTTATTTATATTCAAAAGAAGAATTAAATGCTTTACGCGAATTAGTTTTAAAGTACGACCTGTTTTTACTAAGCGATGAAGTGTATCGCGAGTTTTGCTATGACGGTAAAGAATATGTGAGTGTAATGCATTTACAAGGCATTGAAAATAATGTGATCTTATTGGATTCTATTAGCAAACGTTATAGCGCTTGTGGTGCTCGTATTGGCGCCATGATAAGTAAGAATAAAGAAGTGATGGCAGCAGCGCTTAAATTTGCGCAAGCACGTTTAAGCCCGCCAAGTTACGGACAAATAGGAGCGGAGGCCGCTTTAGAAACACCAAAGAGTTATTTTGAAGAAGTAAAAACAGAATATATTACCCGCCGCGATTTTGTAATCGATACCATCAATAAAATTCCGGGTGTGTTTTGCCCTAAACCAAGTGGCGCATTTTATTGCATTGCCAAATTACCAATTGATAATGCCGATAAATTTTGCCAATGGTTATTAGAAGATTTTAATTATAATAAAGAAACAGTAATGTTGGCGCCTGCTACAGGTTTTTATTCTACGCCGGGCGCAGGAATAAATGAAGTTCGTATTGCTTATGTTTTAAATAAAACGAATCTTAAAAACGCTTTAGCTTGTTTGGCCGAAGCATTAAAAGTTTACCCCGGAAAAACAAACTAATGAAAAAATTATTTTATAGTTTAGGTTGTATGGCTCTTGTTTCGTGCGGAACAGATGAGCCTGTTGTTGGAAAAGAAAGTGAGAAAATCGATTCATCATTTATTCTAGAAGCAAAACACTTAGTAGTTAAAGACCCAAAAGATCTTACCGATGCAAGAGGGATCTTAGGAATATTTTTTGTTCCCGAAATGCTAACGGTAAGTAAAATGGATTCGACAAATATGTATCATGTGGCCGAAAAAATGGCCCAGGGTTATGTAGCGGTAAATAAAGATATTGCTTTTATGAAAGCAAAAATAAATGGATCGCCAGGAGCAATTTATTATAATAGCGATTCTGCTAATTTTATTTTTGAATGTGTTGTGCCCATTGAGCAAATGCCTAAAGTTGACCCCAAAAACAGTAAGATAGTTATTTTAGAAGAGGGCAATATGCTAGTTTATAATTATTATGGACATCCAGATGGACTCTTTGATGCTTACGGAGAAATAAACGAGTACTGCAAAAAAAATAGTTTAATGCATGTTGGCCCCATGCGCGAATTTTATATTACCGATAGCTCAACCGAGCCTGATAAAAACAAATGGTTAACGCGCATCATGTTACCGGTTAAATAACCTTTAGAGGCAGAAACAACAGGTGTGCTTCGCTCCCGATAGCAATCGGGATCACAGAGTTTTTCACAGAGGGCACTGAGTGCTGTTCGGATTTAGCTTGGCTCTGTTTTCTGTTTGATATCCTCTGTGTAGCGTCAGCACTCTGTGGCTTCTGTCTCTAGTTCGCAAAAACATGCCACTCTGTCACTAATTACCTAATGGCCGAATCCTTGCTATCATATCAGTAGCTAATTTTATAGAGTGAAGAATTATCTAGGTAAAAAATTATTCAGTATTTCTATTTGGCCATTATTTTTTTTAATGATCATTTGGGGAGTTTTTTTGTATGGAAACACAACCATGGATCATCAAGCTATTTACGGCGTACTTCCTCGAACTTTAGAAGGCGTAAAAGGAATTTTTTTCTCGATTTTTATTCATGGAGGTTTAGATCATATTGCTTCTAATAGTTTACCCTTGCTTATTTTAGGTATGATGCTGTTTTTCTTTTATAAAAAAATAGCAAAAGCTGCTTTTATTTGGATATGGCTGGTAAGTGGTTTATGGTTGTGGATTGGGGGGCGAAATAATATGTATCATCCCATTTATCATATTGGAGCAAGTACATTAATTTATGGCTTAGCAACTTTTTTATTTTTTAGTGGTGTATTTAGAAAGCATTTGCGATTGATGGTTGTATCGGCATTGGTTGTGTTTTTATATGGCAGCATCATGTGGGGAATTTTTCCTTTAAAAGAAGAAATAAGCTGGGAGGGACATTTATTTGGCGCCATTGCTGGATTGCTAACCGCCTTTAATTATCGCAAAGAAGGTCAACAGCCTCGCAAATACGATTGGGAGGATGAAAAGGATGATGATGAAAATAGTAGCAAGGAAAATGATCCAAATCAAATTACTGTGAATTATGTTTATAAGAAGGAAGAGTAGGGGTTTGTCGCTTGCTTGGTGTTACCACTTGTAGCGCACACAAAAGTATGACTTACAAATTTTTAATTAATTTGTCTGGAGTTAGAACGGGAATTTCGGAACCCTTAAAGTCTTTAATGTTCCTTGTCACAATACAGTCCAATTTCTCAATGGAGTAAGTACTAATTAGTCGTCCCTCAAAAACCCTTTAAGCCTTGGTATATATTGAGTTTGTTTAAAAATAGTGCGATAAAAATCTCTCGAAAAAAGTAAAAAAGGATTAAAAAAGCGGCAGATGTTTTTTAGTGTAAATTAAACCGCAATGCTGCGCCCGGGATAGAACGAAAAGCCTTGTTTAGGGCTTTGTGTAATGTTTGCGCAACGAGGAGGCTTCGCTTTTTCTGCGCAGACCACGCAGTGCGACAAACATAGCAAAGGACAAACAAGCTTGAAGTGATAGCCCGATAAGGCGCCCAAATAATAAAAATACTTTTTGAGGTTCGACTAACTACGTCTAGTGAGGTGGGGGAGGAAATTTTGTAAGCTTATGAGGCGCCAATAAAAAAACCTACCTGTCCGGCAGGCAGGTTTACCATTAAAAAGATGCCCCCACATGTGCCTACAAAATGTGCGAGGGATAAAACACAGAGGTCGACGGGTATAGATTTAGGCGGTTAGGTCAATGCACCTTGGTCGATACACACCGCTAAGTTAAGTCCATACTTACTTTGAGCAAGAAGATTGAAATGAAAAGCGTGTTAAAACGCCCAAGAAATTTATCGAATTAATGTAATATTTCCCTGATATTTTTTTATCTGATCTTTTATGTCTTTTACGGTTACTATGTAAAAATAAATTCCATCGGTACAAGGAATTCCTGAAGTGGTGTAACCATCCCATCTCATTTTAGGCGCACTCCCTTCAAAAATTAAATTTCCCCAGCGATTGTAAATTGTATAGGTGATTTCTTTAACATAGGAAACTTTTTTATAGTTTATACCCCAGGTATCGTTAACACCATCGTTATTAGGGGTGAAAATATTGGCAAAAACAGGCTCAACGTCACAGGAGTCTATTAACTCAATAGAAATTGATTTATTGTAACTGTAAGGGCAATAAGTTCCGCCACCAAGGCTGTTATAAGAAATACTATAGGTTGCACTTTTGTGAATAATAGCGGCCGGATTAGTGATTGTGTAATTGTTTAAACTTGGCCCTTGCCACAGGAATTTAGCATCGCTGTCGGCTGGAGGGTTCAATAAATCCAATTTCAGGCTGTCCTTAAAACAGAAATGCGAAAAATTTACTGTTAGTGTTGCAGCATCTGCAATATGTGCGGTGGCTTAAACATAGGTCGATGTTTAAAGCAAAGTGTTACTAAATCAATGGTGTGCTTTACCTGATTTTATTTTTTTATGGCATTTACAATTACTTCAATTCAATGGAAATCCTTCGTCCGTGCAAATTTGCGAGGGGGCGAATATTGTAATGAAAAGCGGGTTAAAACGCCCAAGTTTGTCCTAAAAAGAAGGAAAAGACTAATTCTTTAAAACCTTAAAGGTTTTTTGCTCGGAAGCGTTTCGAATTTTTACAAAGTAAATGCCTTTACTTAAATGGCTGAGATCAACATCATTTTGAGCGGTTAACTTATTTGCAGAGAAAACGATTTGGCCTAATGCATTGGAAATTTGCAGGTCAAAATTTTCGTTTTCAAAATTAGAACTTGTGATGGTAAGTTTATCCGTAAAAGGATTAGGGTAAATTTTAAGATCAGAGAACAATATTTGTTCGGTTAAGCCCACATAGGTATGTGA
>Ga0163149_10001329_pt1 | contig 31920 bp, 23 predicted proteins | sample OliLakLV19MP5G1_FD_148604 | JGI IMG/M metagenome (GOLD analysis project Ga0163149, IMG submission 148604) | Freshwater microbial mat bacterial communities from Lake Vanda, McMurdo Dry Valleys, Antarctica - Oligotrophic Lake LV.19.MP5.G1 | ecosystem: Environmental > Aquatic > Freshwater > Lake >... | reverse complement strand
TGGCCGTGAACTCGCTGCGTCGCCACGTGCGCCTCGCGCAACGCTACCAGTGCCCGACCGTGATCGTTCGCGGCTGCGAGGTCGAGGACAAGGCGCTCCAGGACGAGTCCGAACGCCTCCGCGCGCGCTTGGTCCGCGAAGGGCCGACCGACGAGAACAAAGAGGTCGTGCGCGATCTCGTCACGCGCGTCCAACGTCGTGGTCAGCGCCAGGTCGAGCACCTGTGCCGCTCACTCCACACGGTGATGCACGAGCTGCCGGAGACGAAGATCGCCATCGAGCCGGGCGACAGCTTCCTCGATCTCCTGAACTTCCAAGCCGTGGGCTGGGTCCTCGACGACCTCGAGCGTCGCGGTCTGTGCTACTGGCACGACACGGGCCGTATCCACTTGCGCGAGCGCCACGGTTTGCCGCCCCAGGGGCAATGGCTCGACGCCTATGCGCCGCGGATGATCGGCGTGCACTTGCAGGACGCCGTCGACGGCGTGACCGAGATGCCGCCGGGATCGGGGCAGGTCGACTTCAAGCTCGTGTCGAACTACGTGCCGAGCACCGCCGAACGCGTTCTCGAGATCAACCCGCGCCACGGACGGGCGGAGATCCTCGCGGCGGTGCAGTATCTCGTCGACTCGAAGTTCTGATCGCGGGAGCGGTCTCGCGGCCCTCGAGCAACGCGGACCGCTTCTTCGACACGCTCTCGCGACGCGAATCGTCGCCACATGAATCCGAGAGCCCGTAGACTCGATTTCTTCACGGGCTCTCAGCGCGCGCGGTCCTTCACCCAGGATTTCCAGGCCTTTTCGAGTAGGTCGACCTTGGCATCCATCGCGGATTCCAGGTCGGTCGACGACCCCTGGCCTTTCCACGCGCTGCGCAGGAAGCCATCGAACCCCGCTCGATAGCGTCCGCCGTCGCCGTCGAGCAGGAAGTGGACGAACGTGTACGACTGCGCGTACTTGAGGTCTTGCCTCGACGTCGACAGATATTCGCCGCTGTCGAATGTCAGGATGCGCGAGAGCTTGTAGGTCTCGTTCGAGTGCACTTGCTTGCGCATCGAGATCGTGTCGATGCGACCCGCGTCGAACGCGAGCCTCCCGGCCGGACCCCACGTCGTCGCGCGGAAGTACTCGCCCAAGCCTTCGTCGAGCCACGGTGCGATCTCTCCGCGACCGCCGCGCGCGAGAACGGCCGTCTCGGCGAGGAGCTGGTGGATCGCTTCGTGGACCATGAGCCCACGATCCAGGCCGCCCTCGGCGTTCACGACGAGCACGCGGCCGGCTCGATCGTAGAACCCGCGACCGGCGGCGATCTCCGGGTACGAGCCCGAGTCCGCGTGGATCTGCGCCAAGAGAGGCCCATCCAGGTGACGGGCCTCGACCACCGGTGCGATCTCGCGGAAGTAGATCGCGTAGATGTTCTCGAGGTCGAGGATCGCGTTCGTCGCGTCGAGGAGCGGCAGGTTCGTGCGCAGCGACCAGTGCGTCGTCTCGAGCGTCCAACCGCTGCCGAAGTCCGTGCTCTTCTTGACGCGCTCGGGCCAGAAGTAGCGCCGGCCGTCTTCGCGCAAGTACCAGCCCTTCTCCTTGCGCTCGTGGCCGAGCAATTCACGGGCGGCCCGATTCTCCGCGTCGATGGCCAATGCGCGGAGGGCGAAGACACGCGCCTCCTCCGGCAGCCCGAGACGCTCGGCGAAGAGCCCGATGTCGGCGATCTTCGTGGCGTCGTCCTTGTCCAGCTTCAGCCAGCGATCCAGTGCTTCGCGCCAGGCCGAGAGGCGCGTCGTGGCCGAGGTGACGTCGACGCGATCGATCACGCGCTCCTTCGAACCGATTCTCAGGATGATCCGCGAACCGTCCTCCTGGACGACGCGTCCTTCGAGCCGGGTACCGTCCGCGAGCACGATGCGGTCCGGCGGGCGCTCGCCCGGGTCGGCGGAAAGAAATCCGAGGACTGCGAGGAACACTGTGAGCACGACGCGGGATGCTACTCGCTTCGCGGAGCCCGGCCCCGGCTATCCTGTCGGCCGACCTCATGCATCGGATCGCACTCGGCCTCGCCGTCTGGAGCTTGCTCCTTCTCGTGATCGCCGGACTCGCGGCGCTCGCGCGGCCCGAATCCGGCCCCCCGATGCCGCGCGACAAGGCGATGCGTGCGACGGTCGACGCGCTGGTTCCCGTGGCGGATGTGAAGCCGGCGAGGACCCCGCGCGACCTCCTCCCCGGGGAGATGTCGGGCACCGTCGCGCCGCGCGTGCTGATCGACGCGAAGTTGCCCGATCCTTCGGCCACCGAGACGGCTGCTCGGGAGACGCCCGAGCCCAGCACCCCGGTCGGAGGTCAGCGCCCCACGCGCCCGAGATCGGGTGAAGCGGGCATCCCCGGCCTGGGCGCGTTACCGGCGGGAGTTCCGGCGGAGGAGGAAGGCTTCGGCCTCCACATCTTGCGCGCCGATGGACGACCCGCGCTCGACGCGAACGTGCGCTGGATGCTGCAGCGCGACCTCGATGCCGTGCGTGCGTCGGGCCGCGATCCCTCCGCGATGCACCCGTCCGATCTCCTGGCCGAGGCGACTCGAACCGTGCGCACCCTCGCCGGTGGCTTCGCGATGCTCACGAGCGAAGCGGGAACCATGATCATGGACGCGCGGCTCGGCGACGAATACGGCTCGGCCGTCGTGCGGCGTGAGGACGTCAGTCACCGACGCATCGTCCTATCACGCGACACGACGCTCACCGTGCGGGTCGACGACGCGCTCGGAGCGGCGCGATCGGGCGTGCCCGTCCTCCTCCGCAGCGCGGACTGTCGCACGATATGGAGCAGTCGCACCGGCGCCGACGGCGTGGCGACCTTGCGCTTCGCCGACGGTGCGATCCTCGCGGCGCGCGCTCGATACGACGAACTCACCGTCGCCGTCGACGTGCCCGGCGACGCCTGCATCGTCGTGCCCGCGGGCGTGATCCCCGCTGAAATCGTGCGTCTCGTCACGCCGCCCGGGAAGCGCGTCCTCGTGTGGGTGCACGGCGCGGACGGCCAGCCGTGCGCGAGCGAGTCCTTGGTCACGCTCGCGCCCGCGGGACGCGAGGGCGACTGCCGCGTCGAGCGACGGCGCACGGTCGTCGATGGTTTGGCTGTGTTCGAGGACCTGCCCGCCGGGATGGATCTCGTTGCGGTCGCACGCACGCGCTGCTCGCCCCTCGAGCTGCGCGCCGAGCTGCGCACGACGGATCAGGACGAGACGAGCCTCGTGCTCGCCGCGACCTCGCCGATGCCGCGGGTCAGCGGCCGCCTCCTCGATCCACGCGGGAATCCGTGGCGCAGCTTCGACGTCGTCGCTTGGACGATTCTGGGCGGCGCATGGTCCGAGCAAGGTGCCGAACGCACCGATGATCGCGGTGCTTTCGTCATCGACGTGCCGGCGCTCCACGCGGCGGAACGCGCAGTCGAGCTCGTGCTCGTCGCGCGCAATCCCTACGGTCGCACGGTCGCGAGTTCGACGATTTCCATCGAATCGAGCACGACACCGAGACCGATCGAGTTGGGGGATGTCGTGGCGCCGGACTGGCCCGTGCTGATCCGCGGCTCCGTGCTCGACGAGAACGAGCGGCCCATCGAGCTCGCCACCGTCGAGCTGTGCGACGCGCGCGCCGTCGCGGATCCGCGCACGCGCGTGCAAGCCGACGAACGCGGCGCGTTCACGTTGCGTGGACCGGCTCCGGCGGACGATGCGCTGCTCGTGCGCGCTGTCGAGCCCGAACGCCGCGCCGCCGAGGCGACCCTCGCGCTGCGCCGCGGCGATTCGCGCGCGCGCGTCGTGATCGCCGTGCACGGCTCTCTGCGCGGCCATGTCATCCTGCCGCTCGGCGCCCCCGAGGGATCCGTGATCGTGCGCGTCGAACGCGCGAACGGCGCTGCATTGGCGTTGAGCACGGATGGCACGAGCAGTTTCGGATTCAGCAACGTGGACGCCGGCGAGGTCCACGTGATCTTCCATCCCGTCGGGTTCGAGGAACCGTTGCTGGTCTTGGAGCGCGTTCTCGTTCCGCGCGGATCTGCATCGGTCGACGCACGGCTCGCGCACGTCGATCTGACGGATCGCGCGACCGTGCTCGAGCTCGAGATCGTCGACGAACGCGGGCATCCGATGGCGAGCGCGAGCATCGGCCCCGTCACGTCCTCGACGGAGCGTCCACACGGACGTCCGCACGACATCGTCGATGGTGTCGTGCGCATCCTGGTCCCACGCGGCATCGCCGCGATCCAAGTCTCGGCGCAAGCGTACGAGCCCGCGATCCTCACCACGCCCTCGGGTCGCGTGCGTGTCGAACTGAAACTGGCAGGAGGCTGACGCACGTGCAGCGCATCCTCGTCCTCGCAGGCCGCGATCCGAGCGGCGCGGGCCTCGACGCGGATCGCGACGCGCTGACGGGTATCGCCGTCGAAGGCCTCTTCGTCGCGACCGCCGAAACGGATCAGGACGATGCGGGAGTGCGCTCGATCGGCGCGCGAGATCCGGACACGTGGCTTGCCGAAGCCCGTCTCGCCGCAAGATCGGGAGTCCGCGCCGTGAAGTTCGGACTGCTTCCTGGATCCGACGCGATCGAGAACGCGGCCCGGCTCGTGGTCGAACTGCGCCAGACCGGCCATGTCCACGTCGTCCTCGATCCCGTGATCGCCGCTTCGAGCGGAGCGCGCTTCCTCGATGCGCTGGATGTCGAAGTCCTGCGCGGATCGCTGCTCGGACTCGACGTGATCGTGACGCCGAACCTCAGCGAAGCCGCCGAGCTGGCGCGCGTGCCGGTGCGCGAGCTCGAGACGAACTTGGCCGCGCGCATCGACGTCGCGCGGCTCCTCACAGGGCTGGGCGCCGCCGCGGTCGTGTTGAAGGGCGGGCACGGCCACGAGGATCCCGTGCGCGACCTCCTCCTCGAGGCCGGCCGCGCACCCGTGTGGTTCGGTCACCGGCGCACTCCGGGCGGGAAGCTGCGCGGCTCGGGTTGCCGGTTCGCGACGCGATTGGCGGCCGAGCTGGCGCTCGGGCGACCCCTGACGGCCGCCGCACGCTCGGCGGGGGAGTTCGTGGCCGCCCGCATCGCCGGAATCGCGCGCTCTTGAACGCGGATCCGCGGAACGCTTGCCTGGGGCAAGACCGGCGCTATCCTGCCCGCCCTACGCGGCTGTAGCTCAGTGGTAGAGCGCCACCTTGCCAAGGTGGATGTCGAGGGTTCAAATCCCTTCAGCCGCTCCAATTCAGCTCGTGACGCCCGCTTCGGCGCCCCAGCATCGACCACGACCCGCTTGCTGTGGACCTGATCCACGCAGCGGGTCGTTGTCATTTCCGGCGTCTTGTTCCGAATTGCCGTCGGCGCAGTCCGCTCGAGGCGTGCCACGCCAATGACCGCGGGCCGGCACATGGCCGGCCCGCGGTGTGAGACCCGAAGGTCGTTCGATCAGAGGATCAGGACGCAGTCTTCCGCGATGAACTTGCAGCCGGTGCAGAGGCGGCCCGTGACGACGAGCGGCACCACCGTGCAGGCCGGGAGGTCGTCCAGGTTCAGGCGCTGGTTCAGCTTGTTGCGGCTGAAGTAGGCCGTCAGGTCGAGCTTGCCGTCGGGGCCGACGACCCCGCCGTCACATTCCGCGCCGCCGAAGAAGGGACCGGCGACGTCGCCCATCGAGAAGCACTGGGGCGAAACCGGGCCACCGTCGCAGTTGCGGCCGTACAGCTTGACCGTGTTCCACTGGATGTTGCCGACGTTGAACCCGTCGAGCCCGAGGATCGTGACGGGCAGGAGATCGCAGGCATCCGCGTCGTAACCGTTCGGGAAGACGCCGGGGCGGATGTCGAGGCTCGTGACATTCTTGACGACGTCGATCACTTGCGTGCACGTCGACGTGTTGCAGTCGTTGTCACGAGCGCGCCAACGGCGGCGGATGACGCTGTCGAAGCGGTTCGCGGCGCATTCGCCGGGCACGACCGTGTCGCTGTAGGTGATCTTCACGTTCGTGTCGCAGTTGTCCGTGGCCGTCGCGCGACCGAGGTCGTTCGGCGAGGTGCTGGACCCGCAGAAGATCTTCCCGTCTTCCGGACACGTGATGACCGGCGGCGTGCAATCGCGCACGCGCACGGTTGCCCAGCAGGTCTTCGAGTCGTTCGCACTCGTGACCGTGAGGCGCACGTGGAGTTGGAAGGAGCAGTCGCTGCCGACCGGGATCGTCAGGATCGGCGTGCCGCTCGATGCGTCGTCGAACAGGGCGCCCGGGAACTGCGTGGACCACTGGTAGCCCGTCTCGTTGAGCGAGCCGCGGCCGTCGAGTTGGACGGTGGCGAAAGGCGCCTGCGCGGCAGCGACGTAGGGGCCGCCGGCATCGCAGCGGAGCTGGTTCTGGCCCCCGCCCCCGCCCCCGCCGTTACAGCCGTTGGCGAAGGACGAAGGCGCGAGCGCGACGGCGCCTGCGACGAGACAGAGCGTGGAGAGGAACTTGAACATGGTGTCGGTGGAGGGTGCGGATGTTCGCGCTGGCGACGGCAGCAACAGCGCGGGAAGCGATCGTGCGGAGGGTGGTGATCGCTTTGCGCTCCCTTGCGGAGGAGTGCTGCGGCCCCGGCCTGCCGACCGGAGAGCGATCGAGCAACCGTACATCGCGCGTGCGACGCGGCCAGTCGATCGCGCACGACGAGCGCGCAAGTGCGCACGAATCACGAGTTGCGGATCCGCCCTGCAATTCTCGGGTGAAACGCGTTCGCCGCGAGCATGGAAGGACTTTCCCCGAGGCGGAAAGCCATGCGCGCAATGGCTTCAGGTCGACACGCTGCGGCCGTCGCGTCGGGATCCAGCGAGCTCAGCGACGAGATTTCCGGCGAGGAGCAACGAGCCGCCGACGACGAGCCAGCCCGTCAACGCATCGGCTCCGACGTAGACGCCGATCAGTGCCGCCCAAATCGGCTCCAGCGCGTAGAGGATCGCCGCGCGGACCGGATCGACCTCGCGTTGGTAGATGTTCATGAGGCCCAGCGCGACGACCGTCCCGAAGACGGTGGTCAGGAGGAGCGGGCGCATGAACTCAGGATCGCGACACAACGCGCCGAACTCCGCCCCGGTGAGCCCCGCGCCGCGCGCATTCTCGAACCCGACGAGCAGGATGCCGCCCAGCGCGACCCACGCCAACATCGCGAAAGTGACGGGCATGACCGGCGCCCGCTTCGTCACGCGATCCGTCACGAGGATGTGCACGGCGAACGCGATCGACGCGCCGACGGTGAGCAGTTCGCCCGTGCGCCACTCCGTGATCTCGGGTCGGCCGCGCACGACTGCCGCCCCCGCCGTCGCGAGGAGCGCGCCGATCGCGAAGCCGACACGCGGCAGGCGCCGCTCGACGAACGCAGTGATCACGGCCAAGAAGAGGACGTAGAGGCTCGTCAAGAACGCCGACACGGCCGGCGTGACATCGCCGAGCCCGATCATCTGGAGGACGAACCCGACGACGAGAAAGACGCCGAGCCATGCGCCCCCGCCCCACACGACGTTCGTGGCGTCGCTCGTGAGCGCTCTGCGCGAGGACGGCACGAATACCAGCAGGATCGCCATGGAGATCGTGAACCGCATGGCCAAGAACACGCCTGAACCCGCGACGAGTCGATCGGGACCGGCGACGCGCTCCATCGCGTCCACGGCCTGCTTCATCCACAGGAACGTGAAGCCCCAGACGATGCTGACGAGGAAAAGGGCGATCGTGGCGCGCCTGCGCATCGATCGCGAGTTCTTCGGCAGGTCCATGGGCGACGGACGGTAGCGGCGGCGACCGCTTCCGCAAGGCGGCGTGATAGGTTCGTGGCGCTCCGTTTCGCCCCTCAGCGCGAGCTCAACCACTTTCGACCGGAATCCCAGATGAAAGCGCTCCTCAGTCACCTCGCCGCTCCGATCCTCCTCACGCTGCTCTCCGCCTGCGCGTCGGATCGGCAAGTGATCCAACAAGCCGACGACGCTCACCGCGATCTCGAACCGGCGGTGCTCGAGGATCCGACGCTCGCTGGATACCTACAGGAGATGGGCGATCGCATCATCGTCGAGGCGAAGAAGCTCTCCGACACGGGCTACGGCCCTTCGAGCCACCGCAAGGAAGACGACGGCTGGATGTTCACCGACGTGAAGTTCCACTTCGTGAACAGCGAGACGTTGAACGCGTTCACGACGGGCGGCGAGCACATGTACATCTACACGCAGCTCCTGCAGCAGTGCCAGACCGAGGACGAGCTCGCGGCCGTGATGGCGCACGAGTACGCGCACGTCTACGCGCGGCACGTGCACAAGGGGATGAACCGGCAGTATCTCGCGATGGGCGGAGCGGTCGCCGGCGCGGCGCTCGGCTACACGCTCGCGGACGACGAGAACAAGCTCGAGTACGCGGGCCTCGCCGCGGTCGGCGCGGGTGCACTCGCCGGTTTCCTCAACAAAGGCTTCACGCGCGGCGACGAGGCCGAGGCTGACGATCTGGGCTTCGCGTTCTACACGCGCGCCGGATGGGATCCCGATCACTTCGGCGACTTCTTCCAGGCGATGGTCGACGCGGGCTACGACACGACGCCGGAGATGATGAGCGACCACCCGACGCTCGCGAGCCGCGTCGTGGCCGCGAAGGCCGCCGCCGCGAAGCTGCCGCCCGAGGCGAAGTCGTGGCGCAAACCGGCGGTGGCCGAGGGCTCGAAGTTCAAGGCGATGCAGACGCGCGCATCGCAGCTCGCGAAGTCGTTGCCGAAGGATCAGTCCTTGGAGACGGCGCAGACCTTGTTGAACGCGGTGGGCAATTGCCTGATGCCGAAGGACCAACCGCAGCAGATCGAAGCGCGCGCCAAGATCGAGGCGGTCCTCGCCAACTGAAAGGCACGGGCGGATCGCGTCGGGCCGTCGCCGCAGCGCGCAACTCCTCGTCCCTCGCTTCCCTCACCACCCTTCGATCACCGATCGAGCGGTGGAGTCGGCTGCATCGCCGGAGGTCGGCGTGCGAAGTACACCGGCTCACCGCGCTCGGCGAGCCACGCGCTGGGATCCGGCTCGCCGAGCAGTTCGAGCAGGTCGCCGATTCTCGGATTCCGATGGCGGGATGCGTACTGCTCGAGGCTCCAGCCGCGTGCTTCGAGAGCGGCACGCGCTGGGCCGCGCGCGATCACGACGGAAGCGCGAGCGAAGTCTTCCTCCGAGGGAGTTGCCGGCCACGAGCGCGGATCGACTCGGCCTCCCGAGAGCACGCGCAGGATGCTGGGTGTCAACGCATCGAAGCCCCACGCCGCGTCGATGCGTTCCGCCGCAGCGGCGCGCGCGTAGTCTCCCGAGCGGAACGCATGGCGCAGCGCGGGAACGGCGACGAGCACGAGCGCACCGAACGCGATCGCGAAGGCAGGCGCGCGCTGGTCGGCACTCACCTTCCAAGCGCAATAGGTCGCGACCGCGGCCGCCGCCCCCGCGCCGATGGCCGCCGCGATGTCGACGCGCAGTGCCACGAGCGCCGTCAGGCCCGCCGCGACGGCGACGAGGACCGTCAGGATCCAGACGCCCCTCCGCACTCCGCGCAGGTCGAGCGCGAGAGGAACGAAGATGGCGGTCGCGCACGCGAAGGCTGGGTAGATCGGCGTGAGGTAGCGACCTCGATGCAGGTTCGCCGCCGAGAACACGAGCCACATGAGGAGCGTGAACGCGAGGACCAGTACGAGGCCTCGGCGGTGACCGCGCCAGGCTTCGCGGAGCGCCGTGCGGTTCGCGAAGGCCAGGATGATCGGGGCGAGAATCCAAGGCAAGAAATGGCGCGTGAGGGAGGCGCTGTATCCGAGCCCCATCCCGACCACCTCGAGCGGCGAGGTCGAGAGACGCGTCGACACTTGGTCTTGCACGAAGCTCGGCCCTCCGAGCGGCGCGTCGACGAGCCACAAGGGCACGAGCGAAACTCCCGCGAGAGCGATGGCGGCGACGAGCCACGGCGAAAGCAGCAGTGCGCGCCACGCGCCGCGGCCGCCGAGCACGGCGATCGCGCTCACGACGAAGAGGACGAGCACGATCGAGAGACTGCCTTTCGCCGCCGCCGCGAACCCGATGCCGAGCCACAACCAACGTGCAGCCGCGCGTGCCGGCCGGCCGCCAACGAGAAGTTCCGCGATTCCGACCCAAGTGATGGCCGTCGCGAGTGCGAGCAAGATGTCCGGGGTGGACCGCACGGCCAACGCCGCGAGTGAGATGTTCGAGGCCACGATCGCCGCCGCGAGGAAGGGCGCGCGCGGATCGGTCGGGAAGAGCGCCCGCGCGAGCCGCCCTGTGACACCAACCAGGAGCGCTCCCGCGACGAGAAACGGGAGCCGCGCGGCGAACAAGCTCGGGCCGAGGAGTTCGAACGGCACCGCGATGAGCCAATACACGAGCAGCGGTTTGTTCAAACGGGCGCTGCCATCCGCGTACTCTGGCGCCCACGCATTGCCGTCCGCGATCATCCGCAGGGCCGCGTCGGTATAGAAGCGCTCGTCACCGTGGTACGTGCCCTCGGAGCCGAGCCAAGGCAACCCAATGAGCAATACGGCGGCCGCCAAGAGCCAGTGGGCATGGTCCCGCAGCGCGAAATTTCGGCTGAACATCTGGGTCTAGAGCGAGGGCGAGGTGAGGTCTCGTGCGCTCGAGCTCGAGACGCCGGCGAACTCCCTGCAACTCGCGCTCCGACGAGGGCTGGGCACTCGAACAGCACCGCCGTGGCGAGTCCTCACGCGCATCCAGCTCGGCCCGCTGTCCGAGCGGGGTCGTGAGGACTCGTTCCCGGGCTCTCGCACTCGCACGGAGCCGCGGGTCGGACCGACGTGTTCGATGCGCTCGGCGCCCGCAGTCGATTCGTCCTCGGTACTCGAGCGTCCGATCGCGAGAGCGCGCTGGCCGTCGCTTCCTGACGCGCGATCTGCGCACGAGATCGAGACGGGGTCACTCGCGACCGGGGCGTGTGTACGTGCTCAGGAGCTTCAGGGTCTTGCCCGAGACCACGTTCACAGTGCCCGTGCAACCCGGATACCGGATGCTGCAGCCGGAAACCACGAAGTCCTCGACGCCGTCGCCGTCGACATCACCGGTCGTGCAGCACGCGATCCCGACGTGTGAGTATTCCACGCCCAGATCGCCGAGTTCGACGCGACCGAGCGGAACGGCCGCGAGTGAGTCCGACGCTCTCGACGGCTTCGATGGCTTCGATGAGATCACGCCCGCCGGAATGCCGCAGAAGGCCTGCGGCTCCGTGACGAGCACGTCCGCCTGACCATCGCCGTCGCGATCGGGAACCGCCAACACGCATGTCGCGAACGACACATCGACTTCCGTTCTCGGGGGGAAGATGGAGTTGCTGTACTCCGATCCTCCATCCCATGCAGTGAGCGGGGGCCTCGTGGCGAGTTGCGCCTTCGAGCCGTCGCTGAGGTTCCAGCGGGTGACGACGTAGCTCGCGTTCCAGTCGTGTGCTTGTCCGACGATCACACCGTCCACACCGCCTCCAGCATTCCTAGGGAAGGCCGCGAGGCTGAAACCGAAGAATCGACTGCCGTCGACCGCGTGAATCGTGCGCAAGGTCCCGTTCTTCGACGAGAGGAGGCGCACGTACCCCGAGCGCGTGCGCTGGAGGGCATCGGATGGAGACCGACCGTCCTGATCCGGGACCGCGCTCGCCGCGAGTTCGCCGCGACCGTCACCGTCGACATCCGCGACGCGTGCGAGCGCGAAGCCGAAGCGATCGTGGTGCTCGAGGCCCAGCCACTCGTGCAGCGTCGATCCGTCGCGTCCCGACACGACTTGGACTCGTCCTTGGTCCTGCAGGTCGCCATCCGCGTACGACCAACCGATCGCAAGGTCGTCCGCGCCGTCCTCGTTCCAATCACCGACGTTCGCGAGCGCGGGCCCGGCGCCGGATGAGTACCAACCGAACTTCAACTGTTCTCCCGCGCCACGAACCACGACCTTCAGCGCGCCGTCGCGGCCGGAGTGGACGTGGACTGCGCTCTCGGACGAGGCGAAGGCGCTCTTGTCCGACTCTGCATCTCGTGCGTCGGCTTGCATGCACCCGACCGCTACGTCGCGCACACCGTCGCCGTCGACATCGCCGAGGCCGGCGAGAGTCCACCCGTACTCGCGCGACCCGGGCGGAGCCGAGATGCAGAGCAACGTCGAGCCGTCCTTGCCCGACACGCACCACGCGCGACCCGCAGACGGTTCGGTAGGAGCGGATCGCAATGGATCGCCGACCCACAGGTCGGGCACGCCGTCCTCGTTCACGTCGCCTGCGGAGGCGACGGCGGCGCCAAAGCGATTGCTCCGCGGAACTGTGGAGGCGGGGATCGCCGGGACCTGGAGCAGCGCGAGCGAGAGAGCGTGGAGCATGGCGGGCCTCGAGTTCGTCGGTACGCGCCATGACCGCCGCCGAACGCGCAGACTGTGCGACGAAGTCCACGAATTCCGTCCGTCGCGCAGAATCCGCGTAACGAGCGAGCGCGCTCGTCCAACACCTCGCGATGCCCATGGAGACCTCCGAAGCGCGCTTCGAGCGCTGGCGCGCGCGCGGTGACGGCGCGGCGCTGTCGGACGTGTTCGACGCGCTCGCGCCCGGGCTCCTGCGGCTCGCGATCCACCTCGTCGGCGATCCGGCGGCGGCGGAGGACCTCGTCCAGCAGACGTTCGTCACGGCGATCGAGCGCGCGGCGAGTTGGGATGGACGACGTCCGCTCGAGCCGTGGTTGCAGGGCATCCTCGCGAACCGCGCGCGCGACCTGAAGAAGAGCGCGCGTCGTCCCCACGATCCGGACTTCGATCTCGAGCGCGTGCTCGCGCGCGAGGAGGACGCGCCGCTCGAGTCGGCCTCGAGGCGTGAACTTTCGGGCGAGCTGGCACGTGCCGTGGACGCGCTCGAGGAGCCGTATCGCGCGACCGTGCTCCTTCGCCTTCGTCACGGGATGGAAGCAGCGGACATTGCGCACGTTCTCGGTCGCAGTCCGGGTGCCGTGCGCGTCCAGTTGCATCGCGCGCGCGAGCTGTTGCGCAAGTCGCTGCCCGCCGGGATCGCGAGCGCGCTCGTGCTGCTCGCGGATTCGGCGCGCGGACTCGAAACAGTGCGGAATCAATTTCTGACGCACGCCGCGCAGCTCGCACCCACGGCGGTGGTCAGTGGGGGATTGATCGGGGGAGTGCTCGTGATGAAGAAGCTCGTCGTCGCCGTCGTCGTGCTGGTTCTCGCGGTCGCGGCGTTCCTCGTGCTGCGGCTCGAGACCGACTTCCGTGTCGATTCCGCGGTCACGACGCGCGCGCCCCCCGAAATCGAACGACCCGCGGACACTCCGGTTATCGAGTCGCCGCCGCTCGTCGCGGACGAGCGGCGCGCCGGAACGGTCGAGCACGTCGAAGTCGCCGCGACGCAGGACGAGATCCTGGGCGGCATCGTGATCGACGCGGCGACTAACGCGCCGATCGCTGGAGCGCGCGTCGCGCTCCACGCACCGGTCGCGATGCCGATGTCCGAGATCCGCTCGCGCTACTGGGATCGCGTCCAGATCGGCGAGTGGGAGACGCGGTCCGATTTTCCCTGGCCGTTCTTCGACGATCCCACTTCCGCGCAGGAAGCGGGTCTGGAGGACGTGCTCGTCAGCGCGTCGCCCGATCACGCCGCGACGCCGATCGACGAGGCGACGACGAACGCGGAGGGACGGTTCGAGTTGTCCGCGTCGAGCACGGCGGGCTTCGTCGTCTGCGAAGCCGTGGGCTATGTCGAGCGCGGATTCGCGACGCGCGCCGACCGTGGACCCGGCGTCGACGCGACGAGCGATCGCACGGTCCGCATGGCGAGGAACGGAGTCATGCGCGGCCGGATCGTGGCGATGGACGGATCGCCGATACGTGCGTCGATCGGTCTGTCCCTGTACGGCAACACGCCGAAGATGCTTTACCACCAGGGCTGTCCGGCGCTGGAGAACAACGATCGGCGAATCGTGTTCCACACCGACGACGAAGGTCGGTACGAGGTCGAGCACGACATCGCGCTGGGGTTCGCGCGTTCGCTCGACGCACGCTGGACTGTGGAGGAGGTCGCACGCCCCACGCCCGACGGAATCGGCTGGCGCCGCACGATCTGGGCGGATCTCGCCGATGAGACCGGCGACGTGGACTTCGTGCTCGCTCCGACGAGCTCGATCCTCGTGCGAGACGCGGAAACGCGCGAGCCCGTGGTCGAGGCGCACATCGAGGTGTTCACCGCGGCAGCGCATCGGTGTGTGCGCTCGTCGTGGGCTCACCTCCACGACGGTCGGCTCGCACTGACGCCCGATCGATGGACACGCCAGGCAGAGCCTGACATCCCGTACGGCGCGGAGACCGAGTGCCGCGTGTGGGCGCTCGGCTACGCGCCAGCTGTCGTGCGGATCCCCAGCTTGCTCGCACCGGGCGTCGTCGAGCTCGATCTCGTGCGCGCGACGACCGCTCGGATCGTGGGCCGGGTGCATCGTGGCGCGATCGCGGCAGCGGGCGCCCGTGTGCTCGCATTCGGCACGCAGGTCTTCAGCGACAGTCCGATCGCCGGCGCGCTCGCCGATGAAGAGGGTCGCTTCGCGATCACGGTGCCGGACGGGAATTACGCGCTGGACGTCGAGCACGACGGAGTCAAGGTGCGCCGCTCGTTCGACGCGCCGCTCGTCGGCGAGATCGACGTCGACCTGGCCGAGACCGCGACGCTGGTCGCACGTTTCACGAATGCCCTAGGCGAAGCGATGTCGTCGCGTCGGATGCGGATCCGCGATTCGCAGGGCGACACGCAGACGGTGACGAGTGACGGACAGGGCGTCGCGCGCATCGAGCGCGTGCCGCCGGGACCGTGTGAGATCAGCGTCTCGCACCGTCGGAGCGAGACGGTCTTCGTCACCGGTGAAACGCGAACTCTCCAGCTCGTGCCGGGTACGAACGAGGCAGCGTTCGTCGTGCCGGACGTCGAGCCGCGCTACGCACGGCTCGTCGTCGAGGACGGTCCAATCGCCGGCTGGATCGTGTGTCGAAGTCCGTACGAGAGCCGGCCGTTCGACATCGAACCAGACGGACGCATCCCGCTGGACTTCTCGCAGGAGCGGAGCTTCGTGCTCGATTCACCCGCAGGGACGCGGCAGTGGATCGTGATGCCCGAGGACGCCGTCGACGGAGCGGAAGTGCGCGTGCGGGTCGGCGGCGCAGGCTATCGCGGACGCATCATCGACGCGACGTCGGGCCAACCTCTGCACAGCATGGGGCTGTGGTTCGGCTCGAGCGGAGACGGAGTGCGATCGACCGCCATGGTCGTCTCCGACCCTGACGGTCGATTCGAGGTCCGAGGCCTCGCGATCACGCAGCGCTCCGTGCGCACCGTGCCTGGGCCGGGCTGTCCGACACACAGCGGCGACGTGAGATTCGATCTCGCGAGAGTGTCGGCCGACCCGCCCGTCGAGCTGTTGCTGCGGCGGCCGAGCTTCGATACCGGCGTCTATGCGGGCTATCCGACGGCGACTCTCGAGGCGCATTTCCAGAAGGATGCGCCCGTTCTCCGCGACGCTTCGGCCTACGTCTCGGTCGCCGCGCCCGGCGACGAGTACGTGACCTGGATGGCCCACCGGGCTCGGGTCGGCGTCGAGGGCAAGTTTCGCGTGCAACTGCCGGCGGTGGGGGAATGGACGCTCGGCGTGTGGGAGGGCACGGATCACCCGAAGAAGGTCGTCGCCGACACGTGGCGCCCATCGGGCGCGGATCCCGAAGTGCGCGAGTTCACGTTGCTGCCGTGACCGACCCGGGATCCTCCCGATTCCCGTAACGTCCCCGCTGCGAGGCGCGATACGCGGCGTGGACGGATCTGGTCAGGACTTCGGGCGGTGGCGAGCGCGCGGTGATTCCGCGGCGCTCGCGCGCGTGTTCGACGCGCAGGCGCCGGCGCTGCTGCGCTTCGGCGTCCACCTCGTCGGCGACGCGAACGTGGCCGAGGACCTTGTGCAGGAGACGTTCCTCACTGCGCTGCGACAGGCTGCGCGTTACGACGCCGAGCGACCGATCGATCGCTGGCTCGCGGGCATCCTCGTGCGGCACGCGCAGGAAGTTCGGCGTGATGCGCGACGGATCGCGCCGCACGCGCCACCCGAGAGAGTCGAGGAGCGCACACCGTTCGACGACGCGCGCTCCGCGGACGAGCGCGAGTCGATCGCGCGCGCGCTCGATCGCTTGGAGGAACCGTACCGTTCGGCTGCGGTGCTGCACGTCGCGCACGGGTTGAGCGCGGCGGAGATCGCGCACGCGCTCGGTCGCAGCCCGGGCGCCGTGCGCGTGCAGCTGCACCGCGCGCGCGAGATCCTGCGCAAGACGTTGCCGGCGGGGATCGCGGGCGCGCTGGCGCTGATGGCGGAATCAGCGCGCGGTCTCGACGCGGTGCGTAGCGAAGTGATGCGACAAGCGGCCGGGCTCGCACCCGCCGCCGTCGTGACCGGGGGACTGCTCGGGGGAGTGCTCGTGATGAAGAAGATCGCTGTCGCGGCGGCACTCGTGCTCGCGCTGGTCCTCGTCGCCTGGTGGACGCAGCGCGATGGCGCGTCGCTCGATCGCGTGGGCGTCGCGGAGTCCGCAGCCGACATCGCGATGCCGAGCGCCGCGCGAGCGAACGATCGCGACGTCGCGAGCGCGCCGGCCGAGAGTGCCGCGCGCACGCCGGGCGCGCAGGTCGTCGCGACATCGATGATCGAGGGGACTCCGTTTCGCTGTCGCGTCGTCGATGGGCTGACGAACGCGCCGATCGCCGGCGCGCGCGTGCGGTTCTACGCGCCGGAGCACTCGCTCTACTCCGAGGTCCGCGCGCGCTGGCCCGCGCGCTTCCGCTCGACGGCCGTCGGGCAGGACTTCGTGCACGATTGGCCATGGTTCGCGACGAAGCCGACCGCCGCGCAACGCCTCGATCTCGAACCGCTCCTCTCTTACGAAGCGCCGTCACCGAACGAGGTGCCGCTGACCGGAGGCACCACGGATGCGGCCGGAGAATTCGCGGCGCACACCGGGCACCCGAGCGCGTTCGTCCTCGTGGAGGCCGACGGGTACGCAGCCCGAGGTGTGCCGCCCGAACTCGTGCGCCATGTGAACTTCGTCGGTACCGATCACAAGTCGAGCCAGCGCACGTTTCGCGACGACGTGCTCGTCGTGCAGATCCATCGAGCGCGCAGACTCCTCGGCGCCGTGGTCGACTCGCAAGGCGGGCCGCTGCTGCGGCGAACCGCGCTGCGCGTCGAAGGCTTCGGGCCGGGCGACGTGCTCGAGGGGAATCTGCGCAACGAACGTCCCGTCGACTCGTGGACAGTCGTGACTGATCCCGACGGCCGCTTCACGGTCGATGTCGCGGCGACTCGCGTCTCGTTCCGCTCGCTCGAGAGCGGCTGGTACGTCGCGAGCACGGGCGTGCATCCGGTCAAGAAGCTGAAGTGGCACTTTGCCGGGACCCACACGTACGACCGGCCTGACGACATCGCGTGGGTGCCGCTCCGGCGCGCTCCATCGATCGTGGTCGTGTCGGCGGCCGACGGCCAGCCGATCCGTGACTACTGGATGCAGGTTCGCGGGAGCGAGGTCGACGCGTGGCCGCGCGGATCGTTGTCGCGCATTCGTTCCGAGGACGGTCGGGCGGTCTTTCTCGACGGACAGGACATCGACGGCTCGGGCCTGTTGAGCCCCTTGAGTGCTCTCACGATCGAGGCTTTCGCGGAGGGCTTCGTGCCCGCGGTGACGCGCGTGGACGATCCGCGGGCGGCCGAGGACGTCCTCGTCCATCTCGAAGTAGGCCCATGCCCGGTGATCCGAGGTCGCGTCGTCGATGCTCGACGCCCAGTCTTGGGCGCGAACGTGCTGCTGTCGGCCTCGGCGAATCGGACGACGCTCGAATGCGACGCACGCGGCGCCGGCCTCGCGGTGCGCACCGACGAGGACGGTCGGTTCTCGGTGCCGGCTGGCCCAGGATCCTGGACGATCACGGTCGAGCACGAAAACCGCTCGCAATGTCGCCGCGTCGAAGTACCGAGCAACGGCGAACTCGTGATCGACCTCGGGCTCGACACCGCGATCGAGGTCCTGGTCGAGGGTTGGGATCCGCGAGGTGGACCCGCGTACGCCGCGATCTCGCCCGCTTCCGACTTCGATGGCGGCGCGAGCGCCGAGCTGGGCGAGCACGGTCGCGCGCGGTTCGGCTCGCTGACGCCGGGACGCTACACCGTCCGCGTCGGCGGCAGCGGAGTGTTCGTCGCCGTCGATTCCGGCGGGGAGTTCGATCTGCCCTTGGGTGCGGTGCGTACGGTCCGATTCCGTTCGGCGGCGGAGGATCCGGGTCGCTCGATGCGCCTCGTCGTCGACGGCATCGATGACCTGACCGGATGGAGAGCGTGTGTCGCGAGCGGGCTGGCTTGGTGCACCGTCGACGCCGACGGACGCTTCCAGTTGCAGTTCGGCTCGATGCCGCCGGGCGTCACCGTGTCGAGCCCCGGCGGGCAGACCTTCGGCTTCGAAGCGCCGCTCGACGTCGTCGGCGAGGTGCTGCTGCACCTCGCACTCCAACGCGGGAGCTACCGCGGAGTCGTCCGGCGCACGGACGGTGGGGTCGAGGCGGGAACGCGCATCGCCGTGACCTTCTGGCCCGACGCCGGCGGACTCTCCAGCGTCGAGACGCGCACGGACGAAGCCGGTCGTTTTCGGCTCGACGGCGTGCCGAAGGATGCACGCTGGCTGCAATTCACGGACAGCTACGGCGGGCCATCGGGAATGACCGTCTCGTTCACGTGCACGGCGAACCCCGCGAACCCTCCGCGCGAAATCGTGATCGAGATGCCGGCCTTGTCCGCGGGCGACGAGCAGGGCAAGGACCGGATCTCGCTGAGCGGACACGTCACCCACGGAGCGGTCGAGCGTTCGCGCCTCTGGCTGCGAGCACTCCGCGATCAGGCGGACGGCACTCTGCAGGTATCGAGCTCCGCGATCGTGGGGCCGGACGGCGCCTACCGGTTGAAGACGCTCTCCGCTGGGCGCTACGAGGCGATCTTCTCCGGGGTCGAGCCCGACGACAGCGCGGCTCACGAGTTCACGATCCCCGACGGCGTCACCGACTTCCGGCAGGACTTCGATCTGCCCTGAACGCGCTCGCGATCCTCGCTTCGAAAACACACGAGCCCGACCGCGCAGCGCGCCGTCGGGCTCGTCGTCGGTCGCGTGTACGACCGTGGTGGACATTCAGCGATTCTGCGTGAACCAGTCCGCGTTGATCTTCTTGTACGAGGCCCACTTCTCGGGCAACTCCGCCTCGTCGAAGATCGCGTCCACCGGGCACTCCGGCACGCACGCGCCGCAGTCGATGCACTCATCCGGGTTGATGTAGAGCATGTCGTGCTTGGCGAAGGTCGGGTCGTCCTTCGTCGGGTGGATGCAGTCCACGGGGCACACCTCGACGCAGGCAGTGTCTTTCGTCTTGACGCAGGGTTCGGCGATCACATAGGTCATCGGAGAAGCTCTTCGGCGGGCTCGTGGGCGGCGACTCAGGGCTCGGATTGGGCCCACGATTCCCAGGGGTTCGTGTCGGAAGATCGTAAGGCGGTCTGCCCACGTTGCAACCCCGTTGCTTCCGCGCGGATCGGGTCCTTGGATGCGATCTCCGCGAGGCGGGCGAGGGAGTTCTGGAATCGGTATCGTCTCGCGAGCGCTCGCATCTGGCGCCCCTCGAGCTTTGGCCCCCGTCCTCATCCTCCTCCCTGACGCAGCTGTGCTCCTCGCCGGGCCGTGGTCGTGGGTCGCCATCGCGGCCGCGTACCTCATCGGGGGGATCCCCTTCGGCTTGATCCTCGCGCGCCTCGTCAAGGGCGTCGACATCCGCACGATCGGCAGCGGGAACATCGGCGCGACGAACGCGATCCGAGCGATGGGGCGCAAGTGGGGCTACGCCGTGTTCGCGCTCGACTTCCTGAAGGGTTTCCTGCCGGCGTTGGCCGTCGACCAATTCTTCGGGAGCACGCGCGAGGACCGCGAACTGCTCCAGATCCTCGTCGGCGCGGCGGCGACTCTCGGGCACTGCTACTCGCCGTACCTCGGGTTCACCGGCGGCAAGGGAGTCGCGACGGGTTGCGGCGGAATCCTGGCGCTTTCGTGGCAGACCTTCCTCGCGGGCGGGATCGTCTGGATCGTGACGCGGCTCGCGACGGGGTACGCCGGGCTCGCGTCGATCCTCATGGGCCTCGCGTTCCCGATAGCGGTCGCCGTGCTCCACGGAACGGAGCGACGCGCCATGCTCGTCGGTGCGACGGCACTGGCGGCGCTGATCGCCTGGCGTCACCGCGGCAACGTCCAACGCATGCTCGCCGGCACGGAGCCCAATGCGCGCCGGAAGCCCACCGAACCGCCGCCGGCGGCGAGGCCCCATGGCTGAGCCGCAAGTCGTCAAACGCGCACTGGTCATCGGCGACGGTGGGTGGGGCACGACGCTCGCGCTCGCACTCCATCGCAACGGGATCCCGGTGCGTCTGTGGAGCGCGTTCCCCGAGCAAGCGAAGGAGATGCGCGAGCAGCGCGAGAACCGGCGCTTCTTGCCGGGCGTGCCGTTGCCCGCCGACCTCGAAATCACTGCCGATCCGTTCGCCGCGGCGAAGGGTGCCGACTTCGTGGTCAGTGTGGTTCCGACGCAATACCTGCGCGGCATCGCGCGCGTGTTCGAGGAAGCTCTGCCCGGCAACGTGCCGATCGTGTCGGCGACGAAAGGCATCGAGATCGAGACGTTCCGCACGCCGGCCCAGATCCTGCGCGAAGTGCTCGGCAACCGCTCGACGTGCGTGTTGACGGGGCCGAGTCACGCGGAAGAAGTCGCGGTCGGCAAACCGTGCTCGATCGTGGCAGCCAGCGAGGACGCGGCGCTCGCTTCGCGCACGCAGAGAGCGTTCTCGTCCAAATCGTTCCGGATCTACACGAGCAGTGATCCCGTCGGCGCCGAACTGGCAGCCGCGTTGAAGAACGTCATCGCGATCGGCGCGGGCATCAGCGATGGGCTCGAGCTCGGCGACAACGCGAAAGCGGCTCTGATGACGCGCGGAATGGTCGAGATGGCGCGCTTCGGTCGCTCGCGCGGCGCCAGCCCCGAAACGTTCTTCGGTCTCGCTGGAATCGGCGATCTCGTGACGACGTGCTGTTCGCGTCACTCCCGCAATCGCGCGGTGGGGGAAGCAATCGGACGCGGTCAGAAGCTCGAAGCGGTGCTCGCCAAGACGAGAACCGTGGCCGAGGGCGTGTGGACCGCGAAGGCTCTCTTCGGTCCGGAGTCCGACTTGGCCGACGTGCGCATGCCGATTGCCGAGCAGGTCCACGCGGTGCTGTTCGACGGCAAGGATCCGCGTGAAGCCGTGCTCGAACTCATGACCCGCGCGCCCGCCGGCGAGATGGACGGTCTCTCCGAGGGTGCCGGTTGACGCCGACGCTCGCGTTCGCGGCTGCGTTCCTCGTCACGCTCGCGCTGCTCGGCGTCGTCGCTTGGAGCGGGACGCGCGCCAAGCGTCGCGTTCACATCCCGGCCGTGCTGCTCGCGTACGTGTCTCTCGCCGTGACGATCTACTACGCGTACCGGCTCGGGGACACGCTCGACCTCGCGTCGGCGGGAATCATCACGCCGATCCACTTGTTCCTGGCGCGCGCGGCGACGCTCGGGCTCCTCGTGGCGAGCGCGCTGGGCATCAAGACGCTCTTCTTCCCGAAGTCGCGGCGCACGCACATGAAGCTCGCATGGTTCGCGCTCGGACTCGTCGTGCTCGCCGCGATCACGGGCGTGATCATGGTCAGCCTCGCGAGTCCGCGCTGACCGACGATCTCGCCTAGTTCGCGGTGACTCAGCCGTTCGCGGAGATGGACGACGGATGCCGCAGCGCCGCGAGCGCCCAGGGTGCTGCGATCAACGTCGCGTTCGCGATCGTCGGCACGAGCAGGACGAGCAACCACGCGAGCTTCGCGCGCACCGCCCACACGACGGCGAGCAGCCCGACCACGCCGAACGCGCACGCGATCCAGGCCGCGACGGCCAGATCGGGCGCATAGCTCGGCGCCAAACGCGCAAGGGCGAGGTCGATCCACACCACGGCCCAACCCAGGCTCGCCATCGTCATCGCGAACATCCACGTGCGATGCCGACGCCGCGCCTTGGGACGTTCGCCGAGGAGTTTGCGAAGAGGGCGCGCCACGCTGCGATTCTGGAGGGGTTCGCGCAGAGTCACAAGCGCGACGGTGGACAGTCGAGCTGCGTCCTGCGTAGACTCCTCGCCCACCATCGGTCGGGGCGTGGCGCAGCCTGGCTAGCGCGCTTCCTTGGGGTGGAAGAGGTCGGAGGTTCGAATCCTCTCGCCCCGACCATCTCTCACTTCCCGTCGGGAACTGTCCTTGGGAATACTGTCCTTGGGAATACTGTCCTGCCGCCGCTTTCGAGCGATGCGACTCGGCAACGTCTCCATGAGCTTGGCCGTCAAGGACTTCGCCCCTTCGCGTTGTAACGATCAAGATCCCGCGAAGTGCAGCCGGGCGGAGGCCACGCTCAGGTCTCGGGGGTGCGATTCCGGTTGCGGCCGCCGAATGCCCTGGACTCTGCGCGCGTCCTTTCTCTCGACTTCGCGTCTGCGGCAGCCGCATCGCGCCCTCGGGCCCGCGCGCCGCCATGCTGCACGAGTTCATCACCGCGAATCGAGTCGAGATCCTCCGTCGAGCGCGCTCCAAGGCCGCGTCACGCATCGCGCCGAAGGCGACGAGCGCCGAGATCGAGATCGGAATCCCGCTCTTCCTCGATGAACTCGTCGCGACGCTGGCGCTCGGCCAGGATCGAAGTTCTCAGATCGACCGCGATGCGGCATTGCACGGTCAACGTCGCCACGCGATGGGCTTCACGGTCGCGCAAGTCGTCGAGGACTACGGCGATCTCTGTCAGGCCGTGACGCAGTTGGCGATCGAGTTGCGCGCGCCGATCGACACGAGCAAGTTCAAGACGTTGAACCGGTGTCTCGACGAGGGGATCGCGCAGGCCCGTCACCGAATACGCACGCGTGCGCGATCGATCGTCCTCCGCCGAGGAGGTCCAACGTCTGGGATTCTTCGCGCACGAGCTGCGCAACCACATTCAGACGGCGAGTCTGTCCTTCGCGATCCTGAAGACCGGAGCCGTCGCCATCGGCGGCAGCACTGGAGCAGTCCTCGACCGCAGTCTTGCGGGGCTCAGCGACCTGATGGATCGCACACTGGCTCAAGTTCGTCGGGACACAGGCGTGGACCACTCCGAACCCGTTTCGCTGGCGTTGTTCCTCGAAGAGATCGAGGCTGCGGGCAGCGTCTCCGCGAGGAAGCGCGAGATCTCCCTGGCCGTGGACCGCGTCGATCCCCGGGTCACCGTCATGGCCGACCGACAACTGCTCGGGTCCGCCATCTCCAACCTGCTCCAGAACGCGATCAAGTTCTCGAGATCGCCCGGACACGTGCACGTGAGCACCATCGCCGAGCTCGATCGCGTCACGATCGCGGTCGAGGACGAGTGCGGTGGGCTGAAACCGGGTCAGGTCGACGTGATCTTCGAGGGTCCCGCGCAGAGCGGTCAGGATGGTTCGGGGCTCGGTCTCGGCCTTCTCATCAGCAAGCGCGCCGTGGAATCGATGGGGGGGACGCTCTCTGTCAGGGATCTGCCCGGAGTCGGGTGCGTGTTCACGATCGAGTTGCCGCGTCTGTCCGCCGCACCGAAGCGATCCAGAGTACTCCGCATCCTTGGCTCCAGGAGCTCCGTCCGCGGCCCTCGTCGGGCGTTCTCGGATGCGATTCGAGGGAACTCGCTATGATGTGAGCAAGAGCCTGGACTCGAGATCGCGTTCTGCGTCGCCCCCCCCGCATCCTCGCGCTCGACTTCAGTGAGTTCGTGATGCTGCATCAGTTCCTCAACGACAACCGCGCCGAGATCCTCCTGCGCTCACGTGCACGAGTCGCGCAGCGCCTCGCGCCGAAGCCGACGGAAGATGAGCTGACGCTCGGCATCCCGCTCTTCCTGGATGAACTCGCCGCGATCTTGACCGGCAAGGACAGTGCGGAAAAGAAGCTCGACGAGGATGCGACGCGCCACGGTGAAGTGCGCCAGCAGATGGGTTTCACCGTCGCGCAGGTCGTGCACGATTATGGCGACCTCTGTCAGGTCGTGACCCAGCTCGCGATCGAGAGCGAAGCACAGATCGACACGGAAGAGTTCAAGACGCTCAACCGTTGTCTCGACGACGCGATCGCACAAGCTGTCACGGAGCACGCCCGGCTGCGCGAGCGTTCGATCGCCGAGAACGAGGTGCAACGCCTGGGGTTCCTCGCGCACGAACTCCGCAATCACCTGCATACGGCCAATCTCGCGTTCGAGATCCTGAAGTCCGGCTCCGTCGGGATCGGCGGCAGCACGGGTGCCGTGCTCCGCCGTAGTCTCTTGGGCCTCCAGAGACTCGTGGACCGCACGTTGGCGCAGGTGCGTTTGGAATCGGGCCTCGACCGACCCGAACGCCTCGATATCACCAACTTCCTGGAGGAAATGGAGGCGGCCGGGAGCATCGAAGCGAAGGAGCGCGGTGTCGCCCTCACCGTCTTGCGCGGCAACTCGGGGGTTGCCGTCGAGGCCGATCGGCAGCTGCTCGGATCGGCCGTCTCCAATCTGCTCCAGAACGCCATCAAATTCACGCACGCGAACGGGCACGTCCACCTGCTTTCGACTTCGACGCCCGACCGCGTCTCGATCGAAGTGGGGGACGAGTGCGGCGGCCTGCGAGCCGGACAGTCCGAACAGTTCTTCACCGGCGAGGCGCAGACCAAGAAGGATCGGTCCGGCCTCGGGCTCGGCCTCTTGATCAGCAAGCGTGCAGTAGAAGCCATGGGCGGGACGGTCCAGGCACGGAATCGCCCCGGCGTCGGCTGCGTGTTCACGATCGAGCTGCCGCGGTTGCGGCGCTCCTGAGATTCCAGAGCGTCCGGCCCGGCTCGTCGGGGGACTTCGAGTCGCGGCCTCGAGTCAGGTCGGTGAATCGACAGCAGCGCGAGCCCATTCCTGTGAGCGATAGCGATCCGACGCATCGGGCAGCACGACGACGACCGGATCGCGCACGAGTCCGCTGCTCGCGATGCGCAGTGCGGCGACGACGGCGGTGCCCGACGATCCGCCGACGAAAAGCCCTTCCTCCGTCCACAGGCGTCGCGTCATGGCGAAGCTCTCTGCGTCCGACACGCTCTCGGCTGCGTCGATCACCGAGCGATCGAGGATGACAGGGGGTCGACTCGTTCCGATGCCCTCGACGCGATACGGCGCATCGTTCCCGACGATGCCGTCCGTCACCCAACGCGCGAGCCCGGAACCGACGGGATCAGCGAGCACGATCCGCGCGCTCGAACCAAAGAGCTTCAAGCAGCGCCCGACGCCAGTGATCGTCCCGCCCGTGCCCGCGCCGGCGACGAACGCGCCGATCTGGCCGTCGGTCTGCTCCAGGATCTCGGGGCCGGTCATCTCCTCGTGCACGCGCACGTTGGCCGGATTGCAGAACTGATCGGTGAGGAACCATCCGTTCTCGGCTGCCAAACGGCGCGCCACGTTCTGGAAATGATCGGGCGCATCCGGCTTCGCGTTGGCCGTGATCACGACGCGCGCTCCCATCTCGGTGAGAGCGGTGCGCTTGTCGACCGACATCTTTTCAGGCATCACGCACACGAGTTCGTAGCCGCGCACCAGAGCGACGAGCGCGAGCCCGATGCCGGTGTTGCCGGCCGTAGCTTCGATCAGCGTCGCGCCGCGTCGCAACACGCCGCGTCGCTCGGCGTCATCGACCATCGCCAACGCGAGGCGGTCCTTCACGCTGCCGCCCGGGTTCAGGTGCTCGCACTTCGCGAGCACGGGGATCGGCAGACCGGCGCCGATCCGCGCGAGGCGGACGAGCGGCGTGCGACCGATCGATTCGAGGAGGGCGGCATCGACGGTGCGCAACCGCTCGATCGGTCCGGACTCGAAAGGCAGATCGTGCATGCTGGGTTCGCGCGTCGAGCACATCGAGCGCGCGCTCGCGCCCCGGGCTCGTGGCGAGGTTACACGAACGCCCCTTTGCCGAACCCGTCGACCGGGACTGCGGGAATGCCCGGTTGAGGAGTGCGTGGACCGCGTCGGGTTGGCGATGGGCGTGGACGAGGTCCGGCCGCTCATGCACGCGACGACGCGATCACCGCGCCGAGCAGGATCGTCGCCGCCGCGAGCCAGCCGATGACCGCCGCGACGATCGGCCTCCAGCCGAGTGCCGCGATCTCGAGCGGGCGGATCGCGAATCCGACGCCGGCGAGTGCACCGAGAAAAGCCCAATTCGTCACGTTCGCGAGGACGCGGCGTTCGTGATCCGCGAAACCGCCGAGCGTCCCGACTGCGGCGAGCAGCGCGAGGCCCCACACGAATCCGGGCACTCTGCGCGCGACGGCTGCAGCCGTGCGCACGACGGATCGAGCGGCGCCGCGTTCTTCGCGCGGAGCGAATCGTCGAGCGTGACCGAGCACCGGGATCCACTGGAGCAGATTCACCACGAAGCGAAACGCCCCGGTTCCGCGCAAGGCCTCGGGGGAGTGCGCGGCTCCGATCAACACGGCCTCGGCCGTAGTCGGCATCGCAATCCCCGAGAGACGCGCAACCGTCGTCGCACTCGATCCCAAGCTCGACGCCACGAGCGGTAAGAGCACGAACCCGAGTGCGCCCGTGACGAGCGTCGACGCGACGGCGAGGAGCCTCGCGCGCGGCGGACTCTCCGGATCGCTGGATTCCGCGGCGAGAACGGCGCTGATTCCCGCTCCGCTCGAGCCCACCGCGACGAGGCTCGCGGTCCGCTTCGATTCACCCGCGCGCTCGAGCGCGTAGCGCAGGATCCGTCCCGCGATCCACCAGTGGAGCAGCAGGAGTGCGATCCCGACGAAGCCGACCGTGTGGACTGCGACGACGTCGCACTGCGCGCCGAGTAGCACCATGCCGACCGCGAGGGGCACTTCCGCGGCTGGGCGGAGGTGTCGGAGCGCGGGTGAGAGCGCGCAAGCGCTGCCCACCGCGACGCCGAGGAACAGCGTCATGGTCGGCAGAGGCAGCGCGGGCACGAGTCGATGGAGGTGCCACGCGGTGATCGAGACGCCCGCGAGGAGCGTCAGTCCGATGAAGAAGTGGGTGGTCGCCGCCGCGCGTGCGCGCGCGAAGCTCCGATTGCGAATCGAGGTGAGCTCCACGACGTCACCATGGAACCGCGTTCAACCAACCCCACTTGACGGCACCGACGATGGCCCCGGAAAGTAGGAACGGGATCAGCGGTCGGTGGTCGAAGGCGAGGCAGGCGAGCATGACGTTGGCGCGGCGGGACTTCGGACTCGAGTCGTTCATGGCGTGTCCTGTGTGTGCGAAAGGCCTGGAAAACGTGGGTGAAAACGAAGAAAGCCACCGCGTCGCGATGGCCTTCTTCGTCGATCGAGGGTGCGAGGAGTCGTCTAGTGCGTCCTGCCCATGGATCGAGAGCGGCCACCGCGGATGCGGTTCCGGTACTCGAAACACATGTGCATGAAGTGAGTGCTCATCGCGAGTGCGATCGCCCGAGCTGCGGGCGAACGAGGCGGAAGTCTATAGCTGCGTGCGCGATCCGGCAAGGTCACACACGCATGATGCGTCGAGATCTCGCACTCAAGAGAGCGGCGTGAGCCCGCGCTCACGCCGCCTTGATCGTCCCTTCGTGTGCCGACGTTCAGCGCAACGCGGCTCGCATGCGTGGACCGTACTCGGCATCGGCGCGCGTGAAGTGCTCGACGCCGAACTTCCGATCGCGACGATCGTCACGGCGGATGCGATCCGGATCAGGGCGTGCGCAGGTCGACCGTCGTCGTCCGGCCGGCTTCGGAGGGCGTGACGGCACTCCGGCGGTCGTCAGCGCACGAGTCCCGCGATCGGCTTCGCCGCACGCGGCTCGGCCGCGCACCAGTCCTCGCCCAGCGCGGCGGCGAGCGTCGCTGCGATCTGCGATTGCGTCGTAGGCCCGGCATCGCTGCGCGCTCCGAGCGGCGGCGTGTCGGGACCGATCGCTGCGATCCAGATCTCCTCGGCGCCCTCGATGTCCTTGTTGTGCTTCGACCAGTCGTCGGGTCCGCGACCGCGACCGTGATCAGCGGCAACGATCATCGTCGTCGTACCGCGGTGGGACGGAATGGATTGCAGTTTCTCCCACAGCTCACGGAGAAAACCGTCGGTTCGCCGCGCTGCGTCGAGGTAGTGGTCGTAGCGACCCTCGTGCGCGAACTCATCCGTTTCTCCGAAGGTGAAGTAGAGAACGCGCGGCGCGTGCGCCACCGTGTACTCGAGCATCGCGTGGAAAGCGATCGCGTCGGGCGGCATCGACTGCCATTGCTTCGGCAGCTCGGACTTCAGTCGGTTCAACAGCGCTTGTTCCTTGGAGATCGGCTCCACGAGCACCGGCTCGAACCCGCCGTTCACGAAGAACCCGCAGCGCTCGCGGTTCACGATCGACGGCACGACATCCCACACGCCGAACGCCGCGACCTTGCCCGCGAATCCTGGTCGACCGTGCAGGAACTCGAGCACGGTCACGTTGGGATTCGGAGTCTTCGCGTTGCTGTCGATGCGCGGATCGTGGAACCCGACGAGCATCTCGCTGTACCCGGGATAGCTGAATTTCAGGCCGTTCGTGACCGTCGATGGCGAGCCCGCATCGCGGTCGCCGAGGATCTGACCTTCACGCGCGACGGTGCTCCAGAGGAAGGGCATGAGTGCCGCGCGCCGCGCCGCAGCGTCCTCGCGCCAGTACGCGCCCAGCAGCGCTTCCCGGTCCTCGACACCGCCCTTCTCGTGCTCGATCAGTGTTTGATCCGCGCCGCTGAACACCTCTTGCCAGCGCAGTCCGTCGACGAGGACGAGCACGACGTTCTTGGTCGCGCGCTCCGCTGCGGTGCCCGATGCGGAAAGGGCGAGGACGAGGAACCCAGTCGCGAAGCGCGTCATGAGCCGAGTCTCTCGTGCGCGCCGCGCAATGTCCACGGCTCGTGCGCGCGCGGTCGATTCAGGCTGTTTCGCCACCATGACCGCCTCGAATCTGTCGGTCCAACTCGAGCTGCATCGTGATGTACGTGCTGTCGTTGACGCGGCCGGAGTCCCGCAGCTCGAGGAGCTTCTGTGCCTGGCTTTCGGCGACCGCTCGGCGCACGTCATGGCTGACCGTGAGCCGAGATCGTGCTTGCTGACGCTGGTCCTCGTCCTCGTCGCGCAAGGAGACGAGTTCGTCGGCCATGGCCGTCCGCCAGTGGTGGACGGAGAGCGGGCAACTCGTCTCCGAACAGAACTGATCGAGGCGCTGGATGCCGGCCTCCAGCAACGTTTCGCGCGCCGCACGGATCTCGACGTCCGTGTCGTCGTCGCCACGCAGCCCCAACGCGCCGACCAATGGCCCGAGCGTCGCTCCCTGAACGAAGAGCGTCACGAGGATGACGCACAACGCGCATGCGAGCAGCGCATCGCGTCCGGGGAACGGTGTGCCATCGTCGAGGGTCGCGGGGACGGACAACGCCGCAGCGAGCGAAACCATGCCTCGAACGCCGCACCACGAAACCAGCGCGACGCTGCGCCACCGCGGATATCCGCCTTCATGCGCGCGCAAGCGCGGGGACAAGAGCAGCGGCAGGTACGCACCCGGGAAAACCCACAAGACTCGCAACACGATGACCACGAGCGCGAGGACGAGTCCGGCGACGATCAAATCGGAACTCGTCGCGAACGATGTTTCGCGCACGACTCGCGGTGCTTCGAGGCCGATGAAGACGAAGCACAGTCCGTTGAGGACCCACGACATGAGTTGCCAGACGGAGAACAACTCGACGCGCGCCGCGGCCGGGAGGTTGTGGATCCTCCACGACACCAAGAAGCCCGCGACGACGACCGCGAGTACTCCCGAGGTGCCGAAGTGCTCCGCGATCCAGTACGCGAGGTAGGGCGAGACGAGTGAGAGCGCGAACAGCGCCTCCGTCGCGCGGAATCGCTGGTTCAACCACGTGAACGCGAGCCCGATGACGAGTCCGACTGCGACGCCTCCGCCCGCGACTAGCGCGAAACGACCGACGACGTCACCGGCCTCGAACGTGCCCGAAAGGACGACGGCGACTCCGAGCTGGACGCCGACGAGTCCCGTCGCGTCGTTCACCAGGCTCTCGCCGCCGAGGATCGCCGTCGTGCGCCGCGGAAGACGGATCTTGTCGATCACGGATTGCACGGCGACCGTGTCCGTGGGCGAAACGACGGCGCCGAGCGTGAAGCAGACGGCCCATGGGAGTTCGGGCAGCAACGCGTGCGCGACGACTCCGACGACGAGGATCGTCAGCGCCACGAGACCGATCGCGAGCATCAGGATCGGGCGCAACCACCGTGCGAAGTCGATCCACGAAGTCTTGAATGCGTCCGCGTACAGGATCGGCGGCAGGAAGAAGAGCAGGATCAGATCGGGATCGAGCTGTTGCCGCGGGAGGCCCGGTACCAGCCCCAGAACGAGACCGATGAGAGCGAGCACGATCGGCTCGGAGATGCCCGTTCGTCGGGCGATCGGCGCCGAGATCGCGAGCGCGAGGAGCAGGACGACGAGGACAGGCAGCGCTTCGTGCACGGGGCGCAGAGCCTACGATTCGCGCGCGTACGAGTCAGACTCCCCTCCGCCGTTCTCGATGCTGTCCGCGCCCCTGCGTCCGGTGTGGATGACGGAGTACGGAGTCAGACTCCCCTCCGCCGTTCTCGGAGTACGGAGTCAGACTCCCCTCCGCCGTTCTCGTGCTGGGGGCCGCGCAACGCGCGGCCCCCAGCACGAGAACGGCGGAGGGGAGTCTGACTCCGTACTCCGGAAACTCGCGGCGTTCGCGCGGGAACTGTGGTCCCGAGAATGAACGAAGCCATCGCGCCCTCGCGCCATGGCCCCGCTCAGTTGATGAACGAGCTTGGCTAGCTCATCAGCTCTTCTGCTTCTTGAGCAGGTCGCGGATCTCCATGAGGAGGACTTCCTGCGCCGGCGGAGCGGCCGGAGCGGCGGGCTTCACCTCTTCCTTCTTTTTCGCCGAGTTCATGGCCTTGATCACGAGGAACAGCACGAAAGCGACGATGACGAACTTGATGGTCGCGTCGATCACCGAGCCGTACCCGATCTTGGGCGCCTTCTCGCCTTCGCCGAGCACGATGGCCATGTCCTTGAAGTTCACGCCGCCGGTCGCATAGCCGACGATCGGCATGAGGATGTCGCTGACGAGGGCCGCGACGATGGCGCCGAATGCGACGCCGATCACGACGCCGATAGCCATGTCGACGACGTTGCCGCGCATCGCAAAAGCCTTGAATTCACTGATCATGCCCATGGGAGCCGTCTTGGGTTCAGGGGGGGGAAGAGACTGGTCATTCAGGAAGGGGAGGGGCGCGATTCAGCCGTTCGACTTCATCGCGCCCAAGAATTCGTCGGCCTCGGTGATCGAGGCCTGCATGTCGTCGATCAACTTCGAGACGTCGCCCTGGATGGCGATGACGGTCTCTGAAAGCGAATTGATCGCTTGAGCATTCAGGTTGTGCTTCAGGAACAACACGCGGTCGCGAAAAGCGGTAAGGACCGGATCCATGCTGCCCGACGCCTTCTTCATCGAGGTCAGGAGATCCTCGTAGCGACGTTTGGTCGCATCGAAGGTGTCCTGGCTCTTGCGCTTCAGCGACGCGTCCGAGTACTCGCCGAGTTCGGTCTTCCACTCGGAGAACATGGCCGTGGCCACGTCCTCGACCTTGGTGATCTTGTCGCGCACAGCAACGGCTTGATCGGCACAATCCTCGTACGAGTCGT